>JAEEGL017238209.1_pt1 | contig 31272 bp, 22 predicted proteins | sample 9134231 | NCBI WGS metagenome assembly JAEEGL01 (sample SAMN16246548, study PRJNA631951) | gut metagenome | biome: gut microbiome; feature: rumen; material: fiber-attached | host: Bos | place: Iran: Karaj | collected 2018-10
CATACGGAGAAACAACAAGAAAATGGGTGATCATAAAGAAAGATATCGGATAAACCGCGCTTAACACGCGGTTTTTTATTATTAACAAAATACTGTTGAATTGCCGTAACGTCTATATTATAATATTATAATAATATTTTTGTTTTTGAGGTCAGTTATGAAGAAGGTATATTTATTCATCGCGGCGGCGTTTCTTCTTGCCGTAACGCTTGTTTCAATGGTCTCTTCGTGTATAGGGGCCGAACCGGCGGCAAGCACCGCCGACGCGGAGACGGTCACCGGCAAAGTTACCGAGCAGACGAAAGCCGCCACGGCAGATCAGCCCGAGACGATACCCGATCTGACGGACGCTCCGACCGAAGCGGTTATAACCGACGCTCCGACCGAGCCCGCGGTCGTGACCGATGCGCCTACGGAACCGGCTTCAACTGCCGCGCCCGTTACCGACCCTCCCGCTACGCAGAAGCAGGAAGAATCGACGAAAAAGACCGAACGGGAGACGAAGGAAGTCGAGCCGCTCGATCCGGGCAAAAAATACGTCGCGTTCACCTTCGACGACGGCCCGCACAAAACGAATTCGAAAAAGATAACCGATAAGTTTCTCGAATACGGCGGAAAATGCACTTTCTTCGTAATAGGCGATCTTATAAAAGGCGACGCCCAGAAGGGTATGGTCTACGCGTACGAGCACGGCATGGAGATAGGCATACACTGCTGGACGCACGATCATTACTATACCACCGAGCCGAAATACTATCACGACGAGGTCTACAAGACCGCAGACAAACTGAAAGAAGTTTTAGGCGAATGGCCGACGATCATGAGACCGCCCGGAGGCAATATCACCGAAGCGCAGTATAAGAGCTCCGAATTCGCCGTGATAATCTGGAGCATCGATACAAACGACTGGAGATACAAGAAAAACACGGATGAAAATCCGAAATCCAAAAACATCGAGACGATAGTCAACAACTGCCTGTACGACAGCAAGGGCAGATTCAACGTTGAAAACGGCGATATAATACTTATGCACGAGATATACGAGAATTCTTATGACGCGTTCTGCATAATAATCGAAGAGCTTCATAAGCGCGGTTTCGAATTCGTGACCGTATCGGAGCTTCTGCAGAACCCCGAACTCGGATATAAATACTACAGCGCAAACAAACGCAAATAAAAGTTGAGGATAACCAAATGAAACTTGAAAAATTGGTCGGCGACAGATTCAAAGAAAGACCGTCAGAATGTCTTATTGACAGCCACGCGCTGATGCTTCGCGGCGGCTATATGAAATACATGGCGAGCGGTATTTTCTCTCAGTATATGCCGCTTCGCCGCGTCTGCCGCAAAATAGAACAGATAATCAGAGAAGAGATGGATAAGATCGACGGACAGGAAGTTCTTTTCCCCGTCGCGATGCCGGCTTCGATCTGGGAGGAATCGGGCAGATACTCGTCTATCGGAGAAGAGCTTCTCCGCTTTGAAGACCGCAACGGCGCGAAGATGGTGCTCGGCATGACGCATGAAGAGGCCGCGGTGCATCTCGTACGCGAATACGGCAACACCTATAACAAATACCCGTTCATGATCTATCAGATACAGACGAAATTCAGAGACGAGGCGCGTCCGCGCGGCGGTCTTATCCGCGTGCGCGAATTCACGATGAAGGACGCTTATTCGTTCCATACCTCCGAAGAGGATCTGAAGCAGTATTACGAAAAATGCCATAAGGCTTACGAGCGCATTTTCGCGCGCGCCGGCATACCCGAGGTCGTATCTGTCAAATCCGACTCCGGCATGATGGGCGGCTCGGTCAGCCACGAATTCATGCTCTTGACGCCGATCGGCGAGGATTCGATAGCGATATGCCCCGAATGCGGTTACAGAAGCAATATGGAAGCCGCCGACAGTATAACGGAGCCCGCCGATTTCGGCGACGCCGCGCTTGAACTCGTTCCTACCGGCGACGCGCATACGATAGAAGAGGTCTGTTCTCTGCTCGGCAAAGACGCGAAGCAGTCGTGCAAAGCCGTGGTTTACCAGAAGAATCACGACGATTCGCTCGTTATCGTCTTTATGAGAGGCGATCTGGAACTCAACGAAACGAAGCTGACGAACCTGCTCGGATGTGACATACATCCCGCCGCGCTTGACGAAAACTGCGGTCTCACCGTCGGCAGTATCGGTCCGGTCGGGCTCGGCGCCAAGGCGGAAGTCTATTACGACAGATCGCTTCAGGGCGCGAAGAACCTGATCTGCGGCGCGAACAAAGACGGTTATCATTACACCGGTCTCGACGCGGCGCGCGATCTGCCCGGCGCGGAATACAAAGATCTTACGAAGATCACCGAGGGCGGTATATGCCCCGTCTGCGGCAAAAAGATCATCAACATTTACAGAGGCGTTGAGGTCGGCAACATCTTCATGCTCGGCACGAAATACACGAAGGCGATGGGTATGCAGTACACGGACGCCGACGGCTCGCTCAAATATCCGATCATGGGCTGCTACGGCATAGGCGTCGGCAGACTTGCCGCCTCCGTCTGCGAAGCCCGTCACGACGAATACGGTCCGATCTGGCCCAAATCCATCGCGCCGTGGCAGGTGCATCTGTGCTGTCTGCGTTCGGACGACGCCGATGCGAAAGCCTGCGCGGATAAACTATACGCCGAACTTGAAGAAAAGGGAGTCGAGGTCATCTACGACGACCGCAACGTCTCCGCCGGCGTAATGTTTTCCGACGCCGATCTGCTCGGCATACCGCTTCGCGTGATAGTCAGCCCGAGAAACCTCAAAGAAGGAGCGGTCGAACTTGCCTCCCGCGACAAAACTCTGCGTGAAAAGGTACCGGTCAGCGAAGCGATCGACGCGATACTGAAACTCATTTGACACATTAACGGCGGCTTCTTGCCGCCGCGAGGCTTTATATGATAAGAAAACTTGCGAAATTCATCGGAGAATACAAAAAAATCTCGATACTCTCTCCGATATTCATGGCTCTCGAAGCCATACTTGAAATAATGATACCGTACCTGATGGCGTCGATAATAGACGACGGCATCAAGGTCGGCGATAAGGCGCATATAATCCAGACGGGGCTGTTGATGATCCTTATGGCGATTTTGTCGCTCGGATGCGGCGCCGCCGGCGCGATATGCGCCTGCAAAGCCTCCGCGGGATTTGAAAAGAACGTCCGCTCGGCGATAATGGACAAGATACAGAAATTCACGTTTTCCAATATCGACAAATTCTCTTCAGCCAGCCTCGTCACGAGAATGACGACCGATACGGCGAACGTTCAGATGGCGTATCAGATGATAATCCGCGTCTGCTTCCGCGCGCCGATAATGCTGCTCGCGGCTCTCGTTATGTCGTTCATATCGAACTGGCGCATGGCTTTCATCTTCGTCGGTGCGATAATCGTGCTCGGGGGAGCTTTGGCGGTCATCGTATCGAAGTCGTTTCCGAAATTCGAATACGTTTTCGAGCGCTACGACGACGTCAACGAAAAAGTTCAGGAAAATCTGACCGGTATCCGCGTTGTCAAAGCGTACGTGCGCGAAGAGCATGAGAACAATAAATTCAAAAAAGCGTCGAATTTCTTATACCGCAAATTCGTTGAAGCCGAAAGCATAGCCGTCCTCGATTCGCCCGTGATGTCTTTTACGATGTATACGTGCATGATACTCATTTTCTGGTTCGGCGCGAGCCTGATCGTCAAAAGCGGCGGCGTCGATATGCAGGTCGGTCAGCTGACGAGCTTTATGTCGTACACGATGAACATAATGTTCAACCTTATGATGATCTCGTTCATCTTCGTCATGCTCACGATCGCCAAGACTTCCGCAGAGCGTATAGTTGAGGTCCTCGACGAAGAACCGGATATGCAGTCGCCCGAAAACGCCGTGACGGAAGTCAGGGACGGAGAGATAGTTTTCGATCACGTCAACTTTTCATATTCGAAAAATCCCGACAATCTGAATCTCGAAGACATAAACATAAGGATCCCGTCCGGGTATACGGTCGGCGTGATCGGCGGTACGGGCTCGGGCAAATCGTCTTTCGTTCAGCTCATACCGCGGCTGTACGACGTGACGGACGGATCCGTTTCAGTCGGCGGGGTCGACGTGCGCGAATATGACATCACGACTCTGCGCAACAAAGTCTCGATGGTACTACAGAAAAACGTGCTCTTCTCCGGCACGGTAAAAAGCAATCTGCTCTGGGGCAACGAAAACGCGACGGACGAACAGATCAGGCAGGCGTGCCGATCGGCTCAGATCGATACGTTCATCGAAGGATTGCCCGACGGATACGACTCCGAGGTCGAGCAGGGCGGCACGAACTTTTCGGGCGGACAGAAACAGCGTCTCTGCATAGCGAGAGCGCTTCTGAAAGAACCGAAGGTGCTGATACTCGACGACTCGACGAGCGCGGTCGATACGAAAACCGACGCCGCGATAAGAGAAGCGTTCCGGCAATACATACCCGACGTCACGAAGATAATAATCGCTCAGCGCATTTCGTCCGTCTCCGACGCCGATATGATAATCGTGCTCGACGAGGGCAGGATAGTCGATTACGGCAATAACGACGAGCTGCTCGAAAGATGCGCGATATACCGCGAGGTGTACGAATCGCAGAAGAAGGGGGCTGATTTCGATGAGTGAGAATCCGAGAAGAAGCAAAAACCCCGTAAAAACGCTGATGCGTACGCTCGGATACGTGATAAAAGGCTATCCGATCGCGTGTATCGCCGTGCTTATCTGCCTCGTTATGTCTTCCGTCGCGACGGCGGTCGGCACGATGTTCACCAAAACTCTGATATCGGAATACATACAGCCGATGCTCGACGGCACTCTTGCTCAGGACGTCGGGTTCGCTGCGCTCGCCTCGGCTATACTTAACGTGGCGATCTTCTATCTGATCGGCGTGCTTTGCAATCTGTCGAACGAACAGATAATGGTAAGAGTATCTCAGGGTACGCTCAAAAAGGTGCGCGACAGCCTGTTCGAACACATGGAAAAACTGCCGCTCTCGTATCTCGACAGTCACGGCAGAGGCGACATAATGAGCGTTTACACAAACGACACCGATACGCTGCGCCAGCTGATAAGCCAGTGCATACCGGTCATCATCAGCAGCACGTCGACGCTCGTCTCTTCTTTCGTTTCGATGATGATACTTTCGGTGCCTCTGACGCTCGTGGCGCTCGTAACGGTCACCGCAGCGGTGTTCACCATGCGCGCGTTATCGAAGCGGAGCGCGACGTTCTTCCGCCGCCGTCAGAAAGACCTCGGCGCGGTCAACTCGTTCATAGAAGAAGCCGTCGCCGGTCAGAGAGTCATAAAAGTCTTCTGTCACGAAGACAAAATAAAAGAAGAATTCGATAAGAAGAACGGCACGTTATACGACAGCACGCGGTTTGCAAACGGTTTCGCCAACCTCATAATGCCGATAATGGGCAACCTCTCTTATCTCAATTACGTGATCGTCGCCGTCGTCGGCGGCACGCTCGCGATAAACGGCGCGGCGGGATTCGAAATAGCGATGCTCGTACCGTTTTTACAGTTCACGAGATCGTTCAATATGCCGATCTCGCATATATCTCAGCAGATAAACTCGATAATCACGGCGCTTGCCGGCTCCGAGCGTATATTTGCTCTGCTCGACGAGCCCGTTGAAGAGGACGACGGCTACGTAACTCTCGTCAACGCGAAGGAAAACGCGGACGGCAGCATCACTGAATGCGAAGAGCGTACGGGTTTATGGGCGTGGAAGCATCCGCATTCCGCAGACGGATCGGTCACGTACACGCGTCTGCGCGGCGATATAGTGCTCGAAGACGTTGATTTCGGCTACCTGCCCGGTAAGACCGTTTTGCACGATATAAACATCTACGCAAGACCGGGGCAGAAGATAGCGTTCGTCGGAGCGACCGGCGCCGGCAAGACGACCATCACGAACCTCATAAACCGCTTTTACGAGATACAGGACGGCAAGATCAGATACGACGGCATCAATATCAAAAAGATAAAGAAAGCAGATCTGCGCCGTTCTCTCGGCATGGTGCTTCAGGATACGCATCTGTTCTCAGGTTCCGTCGCCGACAATATACGTTACGGCAAGCTCGACGCGACAGATGAAGAAGTCTACGCCGCGGCAAAACTCGCGGGCGCCGATTACTTCATAAGCCATCTGCCGAAAGGCTACGATACGGAGATCACCGGCGACGGCGCGAACCTCTCGCAGGGTCAGCGCCAACTCATAGCGATAGCGAGAGCCGCGATAGCCGATCCGCCCGTGCTGATACTCGACGAGGCGACCTCGTCGATAGACACGCGCACCGAGGCGATAGTACAGCGCGGCATGGACAGTCTCATGGAGGGCAGAACCGTCTTCGTCATCGCACACCGCCTCTCCACCGTTCAGAATTCATCCGTTATAATGGTGCTTGCCGACGGCAGGATAATCGAGCGCGGCAGTCACAGCGAACTGCTTGAAGAAAAGGGTGTTTACTATACCCTCTACACCGGCAGCAAATAATCATCCGGTACGGACGCGAATATGCGTCCGTACCGTTAGTTTTGTTAAATATTTATTAAAAATTCACAAAAAAGACCAAAAACAGCAGAATTGCCGCTTGAAAGTTTTTTTTATATATTATATAATATTATTATGCGTTAAATATAATGAACTTAATGTTTTTTGTATATTTTGCATAAATTTATAAATACAGTAAAGGAGGTACTTGATGAGTACACCGCAAATCATTTTGCTTTGTGTCGGAGTGGGCGTAGCTTCTCTGATCATAGGATACCTTATCGGTTTTTTATACCGTAAAAAGATAGCAGAAGCAAAGATCGGTTCCGCTGAACAGAAAGCCGCCGAGATCATAGACGAAGCGGAAAAAACCGCTGAAGCCAAGAAAAAAGAAGCCTTGCTCGAAGCAAAAGAAGAGATACTCAGAAGCAAGAACGAAGCCGATAAAGAGCTGAAAGAACGCCGTAAGGAAGTTTCAAGGCTCGAAAGCAGAGCTCTCGCAAAAGAAGAAGCGCTCGATAAAAAGCACGAAAATCTCGATCACAAAGAAGAGATCTTGAACAAAAAGATCAAAGAAAACGCAGAACTGACTGAACAGATCGAAAAGATCAAAGAAAGCGAGCTTCAGATGCTCGAACGCATCGCGGGCCTTTCAGCCGAAGAGGCGAAAGCCGAAATGCTCTCAAGTCTTGAAGAAGAAGTCAAGCTTGAAAAAGCGCGCAAGCTCAGAGAGCTTGAAGCGGAGTACAAAGAGGAGGCTGACGAAAAAGCCAAGGACATTCTCTCTCTTGCCATCCAGCGCATAGCCGCGGATCACGTTGCGGAGGCGACGGTATCCGTCGTATCTCTGCCTAACGACGAGATGAAGGGCAGAATAATCGGCCGCGAGGGCAGAAATATCAGAACGATAGAAACGCTGACCGGCGTCGATCTCATAATCGACGACACGCCCGAGGCGATAACGATATCGAGTTTCGATCCCGTCCGCCGCGAAATAGCCAGACAGACGCTTGAAAAGCTGATCTCCGACGGGCGCATCCACCCGACGCGCATAGAAGAGACCGTCGAAAAATGCAGAAGAGACGTGGAAGCGACGATCAAAGCCGCGGGTGAGCGTGCAACGTTCGAGACCGGCGTACACGGGCTCAACGGCGAGCTCGTCAAACTGCTCGGTAAACTCAAATACAGAACGAGCTACGGTCAGAACGTGCTCAACCACTCCATCGAGGTCGCTTATATCGCCGGTATCATGGCTGCCGAACTCGGCGCCGACGTCGCGCTTGCAAAGCGCGCAGGATTGCTTCACGACATAGGCAAGTCCATGACGCAGGAGATCGAGGGATCTCACGTACAGATCGGCGTGGATCTGGCCAAGAAATTCAAAGAAAACAAAGACGTCATACACGCGATCGAAGCGCACCACGGCGACGTCGAAGCAAAGACGATCATCGCGGTCCTCGTGCAGGCGGCTGACGCCGTATCCGCGGCGAGACCCGGCGCAAGACGCGAAGATCTCGAAAACTACATCAAGCGTCTGCAGAAGCTTGAAGAGATCGCAAAGAGCTTTCCCGGCGTTGATAAATCCTACGCTATCCAGGCGGGCCGCGAGGTACGCATAATGGTCAAGCCCGAAGAGGTCAACGACGAAAAGATGGTGCTCATAGCGCGCGATATAGTAAAGAAGATCGAAGAAGAGCTCGAATACCCGGGACAGATAAAAGTAAACCTGATCCGCGAGAGCCGTTACGTAGACGTAGCGAAATAAAAAACCGACTGCCGCAAACGGTTCAATACCGTTTCCGGCGGTCTTTTTATCGTAAAAATAAAAGTAAAATCAAAAAAGGTATTGAATTTTTTCAATCTTTGTGATAAAATAAAATATCATCAACTCGAAAGGCTGTGAATTTATGTTAAAGATCACATCAATAAAAGAAATATTTGAAAAAGCCGAACAGCTCAAAGATCAGACCGTCGTGACCGGCGGCTGGATCAGAACGGCACGCCGCAGTAAAAACGTAGGCTTCATAGAGCTTTACGACGGCACGTGCTTCTCCGCTCTGCAGGTCGTTTATTCGCCTGAGCTGCCGGACGTTGAAAAGATAGACGCGCTGATAACTGGCTCGTGCATCATCGTCACCGGTACGCTCATACACACGCCGGACGGCAAGCAGGCGTATGAGCTTCAGGCTGAAAAAATAGATATAGAGGGCGAATGCGACCCGTCGTACCCGCTGCAGAAAAAGCGTCACGGCTTTGAATATCTGCGCACGATACCGCATCTGCGCCCGAGAACGACGACGTTCTCCGCCGTGTTCCGCGTGCGCTCCGTGCTCACGTTCGCCATACACAAATTCCTCTGCGACAGAGGTTTCGTAAACGTCACCACGCCGTGCATAACGACCTCCGACTGCGAGGGCGGCGGCGATACGTTCCGTATAACGACGATAGATCCGGCAAATCCGCCTCTTAACGAAGACGGCACGGTCAACTACAAAGAGGATTTCTTCGGCAAGAAGACTTATATGACGGTCAGCGGTCAGCTGAACGTCGAGCCGTTCGCTTTAGCGCTGCGCAACGTTTACACGTTCGGTCCGTCTTTCCGCGCCGAGAATTCAAATACTCCGCGTCACGCCGCGGAGTTCTGGCAGGTCGAGCCGGAAATGGCTTTCTGCGACCTTGACGGGCTCATAGAGACGATAGAGGCGATGTCCAAGTACATCATAAAATACGTTATCGATCACTGCCCCGACGAGCTCGCTTTCTTCGACAAATTCATCGAGCCGGGACTGATCGAAAAGCTCAACAAGACGGTCAACTGCGATTTCGCGCGCATCACGCACAAAGAGGCGATCAAGGTCCTCATGGAATCCGGAAAGCAGTTCGAAGTTCCCGTAACGGAAGACGCGTCAATTCAGACCGAGTACGAAAGATATCTCGCGGAAGAGTATTTCGGCAGACCCGTATTCGTAACGGACTATCCGAAGGATCACAAAGCGTTTTATATGAAACTCAACGACGACAACGAGACCGTCGCCGCCACGGACCTGCTCTTCCCCGGTCTCGGCGAGATCGTCGGCGCGTCGGAGCGTGAAGCGCGTTACGACGTGCTTTTGCAGAGGATCATCGATAAGGGACTCGATCCGGAAGAATACGACTGGTATCTCGATCTGCGCAGATTCGGTTCCGTTACTCACAGCGGCTTCGGCATGGGCGTCGAGAGGATGATGCGTTTCATCACCGGTATCGACAACATACGCGACGTCATAGCGTACCCGCGTACACCGAAAAATGCGGAATTTTGATATTGCAAGGCAAGACAGGCTCAGAAAAGGAGGCGCCGCTTTGATCACCGGCGCCTCCAAAGGGCTCGGGCTTGCCTTTTGTAATGAATTCGCCTCGCACGGATTCGATCTGATCGTTACGGCGCGGGATCTGCCGGTACTCTCGGCTGAGGCTGAGAAAATTGCAGAAACGTACGGTGTAAAAGTTTTTATATACGCAGCCGATCTGGCGGCGCCGGGCGGCGCGGAGGAGCTTTTTGCGCGCGTGAAAAAGGACGGACATACCGTTTCGGTGCTGATCAACAACGCCGGTACGGGCACTTGCGGCGAAAGCCGCAGTATACCGGTCAGCTCCGACGTCGGTATGATAAACCTGAATATAACCGCCGCTACGGTACTGTCGAAGCTGTTTGCAGGTGAATTTGCAAAAAACTGCTGCGGCGCGATATGTAACGTCTGCTCGGTCGGAGCGTTTCAGCCCGGGCCTTACACGGCGTCGTATTACGCCTCAAAGTCGTATTTATATAACTACACGCTCGCCCTGCGAACGGAGCTTAAGGAGTACGGCGTCGCCGTGACAGCGCTCTGCCCCGGTTCCGTCGGCACGGACTTTTTCAAAACTGCAAACGCGCCCGAACCGGAAAAGCCGGTAAACCCGCAGACCGTCGCCGCATACGGATACCGCAGTCTTATGAAAAATAATAAGACGGCGATATATCCGTTCAAAAACCGCCTCGCCTTGATCGCGCCGAAGAGTATCAGATCTGCATATATCGCAAAGCTGAAAAGGCAAGATCATGGACCGAAATAAATTTCCCAAGCGAAAACCGACGCGGCTGCAAAACTACGATTACAGTTCACCCGGTGCATACTTTATTACGATATGTACGCAAGGCAAGAAGTGTATATTATCTGACATCGTAGGGGAGGGGTCTCCCCTCCCGTATGAAAGACCGACCCTTTCTCTGCATATTGCCCCCGGCACATACGCGGTATCGCCTGTTCCGGAATTGACGCGTTACGGTGAAATCGTTGACGGTCTTATAAAGATAATACCTGTAAAATATAACAGCGTATTTGTGGATAGATACGTTATAATGCCTAATCATATACACGTGTTATTGTCTGTCATCCCGAGTGATAACAGCGGGAGGGGAGACCCCTCCCCTACGGCGACTGTATCGATAGAACGTATCACGGGTTGGCTGAAATATCAGGCGACCAAAGAGATAAACGCGGTTCGTCAGACACCGGGCGAACGCGTTTTTCAGAGATCTTTTTACGATCACGTTATTCGCTGCCGCGATGATTATGACGAGATCTATAAATACATAGCAGAAAACCCGCTGAAATGGCAAAGTGACTGTTTTTATACGCACTAATAAAGAATAATATATATAATACGAGCCGCCCTCGATTGAGGGCGGCTCTGTATTTTAAGGCTTAGTTTATCGGATTATTTGCCGAGTTTCTTTTTGCCTATGACAACGCCTGCCGCTGCTGCGCAAGCTACTGCCGCGAGAGCGATGACAGCGATGTCGCTTGTCGGAGTCGGGATTACCGGAGCTTCCGTTACGTTGAACGTTACGCCTACCTGGCGGATGTCTTCAACGTCAGCAGTGGATCTGTCTTTTACGACCTTGATCTGCGTGCCGTCAGCTGCGATTACGTAAACGTCAATGGAGTGTTCGCCGGCGGTCAGATCCGCAACCGGTACTACAACGCAGAAGCCCTGAGCGCCGGGGAAGTTTGAGCCAGCAAGTTCAGCCGCTCTGTCCTGAATGAAGTCGCCGGTGACTACTTCGCCGCCGTCGATCGAGTAACCGAAGCCTGCTATGTCAGCAATGTTTTCGGAAATTCTTACCCAACCGCGTACGGTGATGTTGTCGACCGTGCCTTCTTCGAAGTCGAGGACGGATTTGTCTTCGAGAGCGAATATGCTCTTGTCAACGCTGCCCGAGAAGAGCTGCTTGTCGTCATATTTAAGCTCGTCGTAAGATACGTTGAGGAGCGTGTATTCGGGAGCTTCCGGAGCAATGCCTTCTATAAGGAACATTACGGGAGCTTTGTTTGCATCGGGATTTTCGACGCCGTAAGCGGCGGGATCCTGAATCGTGCAGTTACCGGAAAGTGTTACCGGTACTCCGCCTTCAAGCGGGAGGCTGGTGCCGAGCACTAACCATCCGAAACCTGCATCGGGATTCGGGTTGATCGCGGTAGGCTGTACCTGAATCTTATAGTGACCGGCGGGGTATGCCTGCGAGAAGAAGAACGTAGGAGCCGTGTCGCCTGCGAACGTATAAGGTATCGTTTCGAGAACGTTGCCGTTTTCGTCGATCAGTCTGATTTCAGCTTCTATGCCTTCGGGATTCGAATAGAACATAGCGCAGAAGCCTTTGAACGCTACGGGTGAGTCAAAATCAACGTCGATGTAATGCGTGGTATCGGTCATCCATGCGCCCGGAATGGTGATGCCGGATCCAGCGTCGCAGAGCCAGATCGCTTTTTCAAGCGTGAACGAGAAGGAAGTGAATTCAAGAACCGTGCCGTCCGTCGCTTTGACGTACAGTCTGATCGTATGGTCGCCGGCAGAGAGACCGCCAACGTTGATCGGGTTGATGAAGAAGCCGTTGCATACAGCGGTCGATTCAGCGTTGAGTATCGGAATTATTTCAGATCTGTCCTGAATGTAGGCTGCGTCGAATACGGGTTCGCCGTCGTCGATGCTGTAGCCGAACGATTCGATCGTGCCGTTATCGATCCAAGCCCAGCCGCGTACGGATACGAGGCTGATGAATCCGAAGTTCGGGTTCGCTTCGATCCAGCCGCCTGCATTGCCGTCGACCATCAGGTTGTAGTCGAGCCAGAGAGTATCGAACGAGAAGCCGTGGAGCGCTACGGGATCCTGCGGAGCGGGTCTCTCAACGGAGAACGGAGCGGTCACAACTTCAATGATCGTGCCGTCTTCAGCTTCTACGAGAACGGTGATCGTGTGATCTCCGGTTTCAAGAGCGGATACGTCGACCGGATTGATGTTGTAGCCGTTTGCGGTCGCCTGAGTTGCACCGGACTGTGCGTAAACGTCAGGTCTGTCCTGAAGGAACGCAGCGTCGAATACGGGTTCGCCGTCGTCGATCCTGTAACCGAAGGATACGATCGTGCTGTTGTTGATCCAAGCCCAGCCGCGTACGCCTATGTTCTGTACGTCGCCGGTGATCGGGTTTTCTCTGAGGTAACCGAGAGCGTCGGGCACGTCGCAGATCACGTTGCCGTCGACCAAAACGGTGTTGAAGGACTGAGCGCGGAGCGATGCGGGAGGTACTTCTTTGGTTATCGTAACGGTGCCGCTGTACATATCTACCGCAGCATTGCCGTCCGGACCGGTAACTCTTACTACGAGAGTAATCGTATGTTCGCCCTCTGCAAGAGCCGAGAGATCGATGCCGTCGCCGCGCGTTGCATATCTGAACGCGTATTCGCCGGCGTTGGCTTTGATTATGGCTTCTTCATCAGCGCTGTTGAAGTTGCGGAAATCGATGAAGTCATAATCGGGTTCGCCGCCGTCTATTCTGTAACCGAGGTTGTTGGCGGGATAGTTGGCGCCTGCCCAACCTGCAGCGGTAAGGAACGTGCCGTTGAGCTGGAAGATGTCTGACCAGCACATGATCAGCTTAGGAGCTTCCGGAGCAGGAGCTCTTTCTATAACGAATGTGAACGATGCTATTTCAACTACGTTTCCGTCAGCCGCTTTTACGAGGATCTGGAACGTATGATCGCCGTCTTCAAGGCCGGAAACGTCAGCGGATGCGATGTTGAAACCGTTAGCGGTTTCGGAGGTCGCGCCATCCTGTGCGTATACGTCAGGTCTGTCCTGAGTATTTGCAGCGTCGAATACGGGTTCGCCGCCGTCAACGCTGTAACCGAAAGCTTCGATCGTGCTGTTGTCGATCCAAGCCCAACCGCGTACGCCTATGTTCTGAGCGTCGCCGAAATTCGGGTTCTCGGCGATCCAGCTGTCTGCCGCGCCGTCTTTCTTCAATTCGCCGTTGATATAAATGGTATCGAAGGATTTGGCGTGGAGTGCTGCCGGCGGAAGCGGTCTTTCGACGGAGAACGGAGCAGTAACGACTTCAATGACGGTTTCATCAGCCGCTTTGACGAGTACGGTGATCGTATGATCGCCGGTTTCAAGAGCGGATACGTCGACCGGATTGATGTTGAAGCCGTTTGCGGTCGCCTGAGTTGCGCCGGACTGTGCGTAAACGTCAGGTCTGTCCTGAAGGAACGCAGCGTCGAATACGGGTTCGCCGCCGTCGAGTTTATAACCGAACGCTTCGATCGTGCTGTTGTCGATCCAAGCCCAGCCGCGTACGCCTATTGTCTGTACGTCGCCGGTGATCGGATTTGCAGCGAGGTGGCTGAGAGCGTCGGGCACGTCGCAGATTGTTTCGCCGTCAACCCATACGGTGTTGAAGGACATATTGTGCAGGGAAGCGGGCTGCGGGGGCAGCTCTTCTTCGGTAACGGTGAACGTTACGCCGACCTGGCGGATATCTTCGCCGCCCTCGGGAGTAGATCTGTCTTTAACGATCATGATCTGCGTGCCGTCTTCAGCAACTACGTAAGTATCGATCGAATGCTCGCCTGCGGCAAGAGTGTCGACCGGAACTACGACTTTGAAGCCCTGAGCGCCGACATACTGTTCGCCGGCAGCGGAGAGTTCCGCAACTCTGTCATCGATGAACGACGTGTTCGTAACGACTTCGCCGCCGTCTATCGAGTAACCGAAGTTAACGATATCAGCCGCATTGGTGGATATCTTGACCCAGCCGCGGACCGTTATGGTGGAAACGGTGCCGACCTGGAAGTTGAGGACTGACGGATCTTCAAGACCGTGGATCCATTTGTCTACGCTGCCTTCTTTAAGAAGCGTTTCATCATAATACAGGTTGTCGTATGATACGCCGAGCAGCGAGTACGCGGGAGCCGCCGCTTCGATGGTGACCGTGCCGGAAGCGGTTCCGATCTCGACGGAATTTTCATCCTTGTCGTACGGGCCGTCTTTAACGGTTACGGTAACGGCGATATCGCCCTTCGCGTCATCAGCCGCTTTGACTTTGAGCTGGATGAGCGCGCCGTCGCCGCTGATGTGCTTTTTAGCTTTCGCCTCAAGAAGAGCTCTGACCGAGCCGTCCGCGCGGAGGTTCAGCGTCAGCGAGTCGATGCCCGAGACTTCTGATTCTTCCGCAATATCGCCTACAGGCAGATACTCATCTTCGTCTTCGTCATATTCGGATACGAATTCGAGGCCTTCACCCAGCGCGATCTCAAGCAGTGCATAGTTGAAACCGGGGTTGTCGGATATCGAAATCGTAATGAAAAACTCTTCGCCCGGTGCTGCGGTCACATCTTCGCAGTAAAAGGCGGGGTCTCCCTCCGCGCTTGCCCACAGTGAAAACATTGCGGAAACAAGCGAGACGATGAGCAGAAATGATAGGAATTTTTTCATACTCTTTCTTTTTCTCCTTTTTTATTTTTAACTTTTTTAAAGTTATTATAAGTATATCACGCGTATTATGGTTTGTCAATACTTTTTCTGAATTTTGTGCGGTATTTAGCGGAAAAATCAAAATTTTTTATTTATTTATATCGCGTATATTGTTTTTTAACGCTTATTTCCTGCTTAAATCAATATATCGTTCCCTTATCCGGCGTCTTCCGGGCGAGTATGTTAATTATTTGTTAATTCTGCGAAAAGGTATTGATTTTTTCGAAAATGATGATACAATATGAGTTGTTGTTTGGCACTCATACGCAAAGAGTGCCAAACAAAAAATTCAACTTTTGGGAGGAAACATTATGCAGTTGAAACCTTTATCAGACCGCGTGGTCCTGCGCATGACCGAAGCGGAAGAAACGACGAAAAGCGGCATCATCCTCGCCGGCTCGGCGAAAGAAAAACCGCAGATAGCGGAAATAATCGCGGTAGGTCCCGGCGGAGTCGTCGACGGCAAAGAAGTCGTCATGACGGTTAAAAAAGGACAGAAAGTAATATTCTCTAAATACAGCGGAACGGAAGTCAAATTCGAGGGCGAAGAATACACCATCGTAAGACAGAGCGACATTCTCGCCGTTGTTGAATAAGAAAGGGGCGAAAAATCATGGCAAAACAGATCATTTACGGAGCGGAAGCCAGAGCGGCTCTTCAGGCCGGCGTCGACAAACTCTCCGACACAGTCAAAATAACTCTCGGCCCGAAAGGCAGAAACGTGGTTCTCGATAAAAAATACGGCGCGCCGCTCATCACAAACGACGGCGTCACGATAGCGAAAGAGATCGAGCTCGAGGACGCTTTTGAAAACATGGGCGCTCAGCTCGTCAAAGAAGTCGCGACGAAGACTAACGACGCCGCGGGCGACGGCACGACCACCGCTACCCTGCTCGCTCAGGCTCTCATCAGAGAAGGCATGAAGAACGTTACCGCGGGCGCCAACCCGATGGTAGTCCGCAAGGGCATACTCCGCGCGTCCGAAGAAGCGGTCAAGGCGATAATCGCCAATTCGCAGTCCGTCAAAGGCAGCGAAGACATCGCGAGAGTCGGCACGGTATCGTCCGGCGACGCGTACATCGGCAAGCTTATAGCCGACGCTATGAAAAAAGTGACCTCCGACGGCGTTATCACCGTTGAAGAATCCAAGTCCGCGGAGACTTATTCCGAGGTCGTAGAAGGTATGCAGTTCGACCGCGGCTATATCTCGCCTTACATGGTCACCGACGCCGATAAGATGGAAGCCGTTCTCGACGACGCCTGCATCCTTATCACCGACAAGAAAATTTCGAATATTCAGGACATTCTGCCGCTGCTCGAACAGATCGTCAAGACCGGCAGCAAGCTGCTGATCATCGCGGAAGATATCGAAGGCGAAGCGCTCACCACGCTGATCCTCAACAAGCTCAGAGGCACGTTCAACTGCGTAGCCGTCAAAGCTCCCGGCTTCGGCGACAGACGCAAAGAAATGCTCCGCGATATCGCGATACTCACCGGCGGCGAGGTCATCACCTCCGAGCTCGGCCTTGAACTTGCCGACGCGACGTTCGATCAGCTCGGCCACGCAAGACAGGTGAAAGTAAACAAAGACAACACGATCATAGTCGACGGCGCGGGCGACAAGGATCAGATCAAGGCGAGAGTCGGTCAGATCAGAGCCGCTATCGAAACGACGACTTCCGATTTCGACCGCGAAAAACTGCAGGAAAGACTTGCAAAACTCGCCGGCGGCGTAGCCGTCATCAAAGTCGGCGCGGCGACCGAGGTCGAAATGAAAGAAAAGAAGCTCCGTATCGAAGATGCGCTGAACGCGACGAAAGCCGCTGTTGAAGAGGGCATCGTAGCGGGCGGCGGCGTTGCGTATCTCAACGCGATACCGGCGGTCAAAGCTCTGCTCAAGGTTGTCGAAGGCGACGAAAAGGTCGGCGTGAACATAGTTCTCAAGGCTCTTGAAGCTCCGATCCGCCAGATCGCCGAAAACGCGGGCTTCGAAGGCTCCGTCATCGTCGATAAGATCATCGCTTCGAGAAAGACCGGCTACGGCTTCGACGCTTATAATGAAAAGTACGTCGATATGGTCGAATCGGGCATCGTGGACCCGACGAAGGTCACGCGCTCCGCTCTGCAGAACGCGGCGTCTATCGCGGCGACCGTCCTTACGACGGAATCGCTCGTTGCGGACAAGAAAGAAGAAAATCCCGCTCCCGCGGCTCCCGCAGCCGGCGGCATGGGCGGTATGTATTGATAAGACGGCGAAAGCCGCTCCCGTCCGCCCCGCGTCGAACAAAAAACGCTTGATAAACAAAACCGCCGTGCGCACGTCAAACTGCGCGTACGGCGGTTTTTTGTCGGCGATGCGCATTCGCCTCGCCGAAGCGCGTTCAAAAACAAAAACAGGCTGACGAAGCGCTGTTCATCAGCCTGCCTTTCTTCAAAACGAAGATCAGTTTACTTTGATTATCTGAGGAATCCGAAGCTCTTGATGATCGCCGGTTCTTTGGCTTTGCCGCTGCAGATCTGGAAGAAGCATATGATCTTGATGACTTCAAGCACCAGGATGAAGATGCCGCCGGCGATCGGAACGATGAACGTCCAGCAAAGGATCGTGATCGCAAGGACCGTAAGAGTTTCTATGACGAGGAACTTGAGAGCCTGTCTGAGGTGGAACTTTACGTACGGCGAATCGTGGCTTGCAAGAAGCGCGATTATGATGCCTGCCGCGCCGAGCAGATAAACGAGCATCGCAATGACCTTGTTGTCGGAGATATCTTTCGAATCGAATTCAGCGGTATGATCGAAAGGATCCGCGTTCACGGGTTGCGGCTGCGGCTGCGGCTGTTGTTGTTCCGCACCGAAGGCGTATCCGCAGTTAGTGCAGAATGAAGTGTTGTCATCAAGCTGTGCCTGACATTTAGGACAAGTTTTCATAAATGATCGCTCCTTTGTTATTTTTTTAACATTATATATCAATTTCAGCCGTTTGTCAAGTATAAACGCTCATTTTCGACAAAAAATCGTATGAGCTCTCAATCTATCGACTTGAGAGATTCGACCATGCTTATTTTTCTTATCGGCCGGTTCATATAAAGGTCTACGAGAAGCGAGAACGTCACCGTCAGAACAAACGCGATGACGTAGTTCAGCGGATGTATTTCACGGCCGAACATGACAAGATCTATCTCAGCCGTTTTTATAACGTATTCGGCGAGCAGTCTGCCGAGACCGAGTCCGAGGACCGCGCCGGTCAGCGTAAGCGTTATGCTTTCTCTGAAAATGTAATGCGACACTTCAAGATCGTTGAATCCGAGTACCTCGAGCGTCGCTATCTCTCTCTTTCTCTCGGCTATATTGATGCTCGCAAGATTGTACAGCACTATCACGGCGAGCAGCATCGCCGAGATTATAAGCACCATTACGACGGCGTTCAGCGCCTGGAGCATGAGGCTGAACGTTTCACGCATGGCAGTCTGCGTCTGTATCGCAACGACGTGATCCAGCGCGTTTATCTCGGACATCATCGAAGATTCCGTTTCCTTATCGGCATCGTAACTGAAAACCATCATATTGAAATCGGGATCGCCGAATTTTTCTTCATACGTCTCAGGCAGAATATAGACGAAATGCGATATGTAGTTTTCGACGATGCCGGCTATCGGCACGCTTTTCTCGCCGGAGCCTCCCGCGCTCAGAGCAACGGTGTCGCCGACGGTGACGCCGAGCAACGACGCGAGTTTTTCCGTTATCAGCGCCGAGCCTTTCTGCAGCGTATATCTTTCTTTCGTTACTCTGTTAGTGAAGTTTATCATCTTTGCGGCGAGTTCTTCGGACTCGACGACGAAAAGATATCCCTGATATTTTCTGCCGTTTGCAGAGATATCTTCCGTCTTCTGCAGCGCAAGCATCTCGGCGGCGTTTTTATCGTATTCTTTTATTATCGCGTCGATCTTGCTTCTGTCTTCTTCGTCAAAATCAGCCGTCATCGCGAAAGCGTCGTAGTTGATGACCGAGTCAAAATGCTTTTCAAGTATATCGGAAATCGAATCGCGCAGAGCAAATCCGCACAGCACCAGCGCGGTACAGCCCATTATGCCGATGAGAGTCATTATCATACGCTTTTTGTATCTGAAAATGTTGCGCACCGCGACCTTGCCGAAAAACGACAGCCTGTTCCAGATAAATCCGATACGCTCGAGAAGCACCCTTTTGCCCGCTTTCGGGGCTTCCGCGCGCATGAGCTTCGCGGGGGCGCCGCGCATGACCTTGAAGCAGCAGCCGGCTACGGTTATAAACGCCAGCGCGGCGCTGAACGCCGTTATTACTATAGCGTCGGTCAGAATGAACGGTATGTGCACCGCTCTGATCTGATAAAGTATGCCGTAGGCTTTGATTATCACGAACGGAAAGACCTTGTATCCCGTCGAAAGACCCACAACGCAGCCGAGGACCGTCGCCGACAAACAGTAAAACATATATTTGCCGAGTATCCGGCCGGTCGTATATCCGAGCGCCTTCATGGTACCGATCTGAGTTCTCTCCTCTTCCACCATTCTCGTCATGCCGGTCACGCAGACGAGAGCCGCGACGAGTATGAAAAACGCCGGGAATACCTTTGCTATGTTCTTTATCCTCTCCGCGTTCTCACCGTACTCGGCGTAACCCGCGTTATCGTCTCTTGTGAATACGTAACATACCGGCTCTGTAAGCTCCGACACCTGTTTTCCGGCGTCGGCGACCTCCGCCTCGGCGTCCGCGAGTCTGGCGGCTCCGTCTTCGTACTCGGCTTTGCCCTCTTCGTATTTCCGTTTCGCTTCGGCAAGCTCTTCCTCTTTCGCGTTCAGTTCCGTCTCGGCCGAAGCAAGTTCTATTTTACCGGATTCGAGTTCCGCCTTGCCGCGCTCGAGTTCTGCTTTCGCGTCGGAAAGCTGCTGTACGCCGTTAAGCATCAGATCTTCGTTGTATTCTATCTGTGCTTTCGCGTCATCGAGCTTCGCTTTCGCGTCGGACAGCTTTTTGTCGGCGTCTTTTTCGGCGCGCGAGAGCTTCTTTTTCGCCGCCGACAGCTCCGCCGCATATTTATCGTACTCAGCCTGTTTTTCATCGAGCCCGGCTTTTGCGTCGTCAAGATATTCCTTGATCTTCATAAAATAACCGTATGCTTTGTCGAGCTGTTCTTTAAGAAGCGTCTTCTGCTCCGGGTCGGCGTTGACCGCCTCGCAGATCTCGTTATATTTGTTTTCCGCTTCTTCATAGTATGAGAAAGCCTTATCGTAAAGTTCTCTCATATAATCGTACGTTTCCCACGCGGAATCGAGCTCGGGTTTCGCGCTGCTGAGTTCGGCCTCGGCTTTTTCGATCTCGTATCTTGCCGACGACAACTCTCTTTCAGCCGACAGTTTCGCCTCGGCGTACTCTTCGTAGCCCTGATCGTACTGCCTGTGCGCTTCTATCAGGGCGGAACTCGCGTTGGCGGCTTCTTCCGTCTTTTTGTTGAGTTCTTCTTCGCCTTCGATCAGTTTTCGTTCCGCCTCTTCAGCCTCGGCTTTCTTTTCGGCAAACGTATTTTTCGCCTCGTCGAGCTTTGCCTCGCCGTCTTTGATCTTTTCTTCGGCGTCTTCAAGCTCTTTTTTCGCGTCGGCAAGTTTGATCCTGTTCTCTTCTATTTCCGCTTCGGCGTCGGCTATTTCGCCGTTCGCCTCTTCGACCGTACGGTGAAAGCGGTCTTTTGCCGCGATATCGGACAGCTCTTTAATGAGCTTCGTTTTTTCCGCTTCGAGCTTTTTATATTCATCCGTATAAACCACGGCTTCTTTCATATCGGCGAAAGTAACGTATATTTCGGTATAGTATCCGCTCTTGAAATTTGACGGAAATATATATACTATACGGCTCAGCGCGCCGCTGCCGACCTGGGTCGTGCCGTGCTCGTAATCGGAGATATACATCGCCGAATACGCGGATCCGACTACTTTGAAGCTCATGTTTTTGAGCTGATCCGCGGCTTTGCCGTCTTCAACCGTTATCACAGTGCCGGGCATGAGCGAGCTTGCCGAGTCGACGAGACACTCGTCCTCGGCTATCGGGAACCTTCCGCTTTTCAACTCAAGCCTGTTTATCGCGTCGCCGCGGTCAAACGCTTCAAACCTCGTCTCCAGAACGCGCGAATCGCCTGTCGCCATACAGTCGTAAAAGTACGAAGGTTTTATGACCGCGCCGTCGATCGCGGAAAGCGCCGCAACCTCTTCTTCGTCAAAACCCCACGTCGAAAGAACGCGGAAATGCATCAGATCCTGTCTGTCTGAATAAATATCCGTGGAATAGATCATATCGGGGCTGCTCGCCTTGACGCCTGCGAAAAACCCGACTCCGAGCGCGACGATCAGAAGTATCGAAAAATACCTGTATTTCGTCCGCGCGACGGTACGCAGAGCGTCGGCAACGGTGGCTTTTTTCATCACCATTCGATCTCCTCAATGGGTTTCGGCGTCTTGTTGATCTCCGTCTTTACGACTGCGCCGCTCTTCACTCTGATCACCCTGTCCGCCATAGCGGTCAGAGCCGAGTTGTGCGTGACGATTATAACGGTCATTTTGTCTTTTCTGCACGTATCCTGAAGCAGTTTGAGTATCATTTTGCCCGTATTGTAGTCGAGCGCCCCTGTCGGCTCGTCGCATAAAAGCAGTTTCGGCTTTTTTGCGAGAGCTCTCGCTATCGATACTCTCTGCTGTTCTCCGCCCGACAGCTGAGCGGGAAAGTTGTCTTTTCTGTCCGACAGTCCGACCTTGCCGAGTATCTCGTCGGCGGGTATGTAATCCGACGTTATCTGAGAAGCGAGCTCGACGTTCTCCTTTGCCGTCAGATTAGGTATGAGATTGTAGAACTGAAAGATAAACCCGACTTTGCGGCGGCGGTAATCGATAAGCTGTTTTCTGCCGTATCTCTGTATGTTTTCGCCGTCGACCGTGACCGAGCCTTCGTCGGCGTTGTCCATCCCGCCGAGTATGTTCAGCACGGTCGTTTTGCCGCTGCCGCTCGGTCCGACAATAACAGCCAGCTCTCCGCTCTCTATCTCAAAGCTCATGCCGGAAGCCGCTTCTATCGTAACGGAACCGGTTTTATATCTTTTGTAAACTCTGTCAAGTGAAATAAAACTCATAACACACCGCCGTGATTTTTTGTTTGGAGTATTTTATCACAAAAAATAATATATTGTCAAGAGAAATAATAAAAAACGTTCACGGTTGAAATATTCATATATTGACGGTACAATAACGATATAAAGGAGGCGCGGAAATGGATATCAAAGAAGCGATGGTCAAAAGACATTCCGTAAGAAGTTATACGGACAGACCTGTCGAAGAAGAAAAGGCGGCGGCGCTCCGTGCGCTGGCGGACGGGTACAATAAAGAAAGCGGGCTCCATATACAGCTCGTAACGGACGAGCCGAAGGCGTTCGGTTCGGCGATGGCGAAGTACGGCAGTTTCAGCGGCGTCAGTAATTATATCGCGCTGATCGGTAAAGACGGCGACGGGCTCGACGAACTCTGCGGTTATTACGGAGAAAAGCTCGTACTTGAAGCTCAGATGATGGGGCTCAACACCTGCTGGGTCGCTTTGACGTACAAAAAAGTTCCGGACGCTTACGAGATCCTGCCGGGCGAAAAGCTGCTGCTCGTGATCTCGCTCGGTTACGGAAAAGATCAGGGAGTGCCTCACAGATCGAAAAAGATACGGGACGTAAGCAACGTTTCCGACGATACGCCCGACTGGTTCGGAGCCGGAGTCGAAGCGGCGCTGCTCGCGCCGACAGCAATGAATCAGCAGAAATTCAGATTCACGTATGAAGACGGCAAAGTCGAAGCAAAACCGGGCGTCGGGTTCTATACAAAAGTCGATCTCGGCATAGCGAAATACCATTTCGAGATCGGCTCGGGTCGTAAAATATAATTTGTGAATGCCGCGTAAGCGGCATTTTTCTACGTAATATTTCCGGTTATGACTATTACCGCCTCGCCCGGCGTGACCGTCACGATACCGCTCGCCGGATCGCGTTCGAACGTCGCCGCGGGTACGGTCACCGCTCCGTCGGCGGTCGTGAATACGCCGCCTTCGTAAGTATAATCCGTACCTGCGCTCCAGATCTGACCGTTATAGGTAACGGCGACGCCGGTAAGCGGCGGATCGAAGGTATCCGTCACGACGGGGTTGCCTTCCGCTCCGGCTTCGGTGCCGCCGCGGTTATAAAGCGTGATCGTGTAGCTGATCTGACCGTTTTCGGGTACCGTCGGCGGATCGAGCGTCTTTTCTATCGAAAGCTCCGTGTCTGTCGCCGCGGTAACCGTCGCCGTCGCGGTCAGCGTATCGCCGTCGTTTGCGGTAACGGTGTTCGTCACCTCGGAACCCGTTTCGAGCGGCGCGTAAGCGTTTATGCCGGCTTCGTAAATGAGTATCACGTTTCCGTTAACCGGCACCGTGATGCCCGTTATCTGAAGCGGCTGTTCGCTCTGAACCGTCGGCGACGGCGAAAGCTGACCGTCTGTAAACGTCAGAAGCGAGCCCGATACGTACGTAAGCGGGTAAAGGGTCTGTTCTCCGAATGCAAACGCCCCGAGATCGTCCGTCAGCGTTACGTCGCTCGCGGGCGCGGTCCCGGAATTCGTCAGCGAAACGGCGTAGGCGATGCGTTCGCCTTCGGTATAGGTCTCGTTCGCCGCGGTCTTCGTGACCGAGAGCGTTTCGGTAAGCTGTCCCGACGTAACGTTTGAAAGCACCGAGACGTTGTTGTACGTAAGCGTCGCCTGATTTGTGAAAATTGCCATATCGTTTCCTCCTTATAATAAAACCGTTGTCGCGGTCTTATATATCATATGCACGGTTTTGAAGGATCGACACGGAAAATCGAACGAATTCTGTTTGCGCATGAATTGATGCCTGCATCGTGAATTACCGCTTACGCGGCGCCTTATATCATATCGCGTCAACGATATATGCGGCAGGGTACATTCGATATATTTGCTCCGCAAATGTGATTTTTCTTCCCGCAGGGGAGCGGCTTCCGCTCCCGCATCGAACGGTTACGTAATAAGTTTATTATCTGCACGGTTTTGTAACGGGCGATTCGTGAATCGCCCCTACGACCTTCGAATATCGTTATCGCTGACCGTTCGCTTTTCGGGAGGCTGCGCCCCGCCTCCCTTGCATCCTCCCTGACCCCCCTCATCCCTCCAAATCCCCGGCCTTCAACCGGGGGCGCCGCGCGGTCCCCTCAAATCTTTGATTTGCGGGAGGGGATAAGGGGGTTTGGGGGTTGGCGCGGTTTGTCGCGCCGGAGGGGTGGGACAACCCCCAAGAATTATCGGGGTGAACCTGCGATCGGTTCATGAGCCGTAGGGGTCGGCGCCTTCGACGACCCTTTTAAAAATGAATTGCCCTTCGGGCATGAATTACGCCTGACGGCGCATGAATTAACGGCTTTGCCGTCATGAATTACGCTTCGCGCATGAATTGCGGCTTGCGCTGCGTTTTGGGGACTCCCGCCCCCCAAAGCGGCTGACGCCGCAGTTAAATACGCCTTCGGCGTGTGATATACGCTTCGCGTGTGAAATCGCTGCGCGGTGAAATTCGACTCTGACGAGTCGAGTTTTTGGGGACTCCCCGCCCCCTTAACCGCCCCCAAACCCCCACCATCCCCCCGTTATCCTAACGGGGCTTTTTTCCGCCTGCCGCGCGGCCCCCTCGATCTATGATCGATGGGAGGGGTAAGTGGGCTTGGGGGTGCGAACGTATGCGAGCGGAGGGATGGAAAACCCCCCAAAGATAAACAGGGGCAGCCGAACACTCGGTTTACGTACCGTTGTGTCGGCGCCTCGGCGCCCCTTTTAAAAACGAATTGCCCTTCGGGCATGAATTACGCCTGACAGCGCATGAATTAACGGCTTTGCCGTCATGAATTACGCTTCGCGCATGAATTGCGGCTTGCGCCGCGTTTTGGGGACTCCCCGCCCCCCTCGTGAAACGCGACGCTTAATACCGCTTGCGGTATATCATCGGGCTTTGCCCGATATCATGCGGCGTAAGCCGTATATCATACAGCCTCAGGCTGTATATCATTGCTTGCGCGTAATTTGCGCGTAATTCTCCGTTCCCGATTCTCCGTTAAAAAACCGCCGCAAAGGTTGCCCTCCGCGGCGTTTTTTACTGTCTTGATTCAATTTAGCTCTCTCGCTTTGGCCTGTTCGGCTTTGATCGCTCTCTTTTCCGCGTTCTGCACGCCGTACGTGAGAGCGGTTATCATTATGCCGAGAAAGTCGACGAAGATCAGTATCGCCGATACGAGCTGTATCTTTTCACCTATGCTCTTTCTCGTCTGCATTTTGCCGAACTCGCTCTGCTGTTCTGTCAGCGGCAGCTTCGACAGCTCGTGATAATCTACGTCCTGCAGCACGCCGCCAACGGTATAGAGGACAGCCGACAGTATGCACGCTATGACGAGTATCATAAAGAATAGTTCGTTCTTTCTCATAAACTCACCGATCACATGGCCGATTCTTTCTTTTTCTTTACGACCGCTCTGATGATGAAGAACGCCGCCAGCGCGACGACGATCACGCCGCAGATGATATAGACCGCGCCGCCGATGCTGCTTTCGATTTTAAGCTCTTCCCAAAGCTCGTTCTGCAGGTTCCTTACGTTTTCGGGCAGGTCGTAGAAGTATTCCATCTTTTCCATGTCGTAATTGTAGAGTATATCCATAGCGTCGGGATGTATCTCGTTCATGCCCGCCGCGTATTCTTCGTTTTCGTAAACGAGTCTGTTAGGCGAGGCGTAGCATATCGCTTCGGCGTTGGCTATGGCGATATCTTCGGTCAGCATGAAGTTGATATATTCAAGCGCAAGATCTTTATTCTGCGAGTTAGACGGTACGCACATCGCGTCGACGAAAACGTTTGTGCCTTCCTTCGGATAGAAGAACGCGAGGCTTTCGTTTTCTTCGTACATCGTGAAGAAGTCGCCGGCGTAGTACGGAGCGACCGCGGCGGAACCGCCTTCCATCTTATTGAACACTTCGTCCATCACGTAGCCCTGAACGACGGATTTCTGCTTTTTGAGCAGTTCCTGCGCGGCTCTCCAGTCCGCTTCGTTTTCGCTGTTGGCGCTCGTGCCCTGATAGAAATGTGCGGTGCCGAACGCGTCTCTCGGGTTGTTGAACTGAAGTATGCTGCCGGAGTATTTCTCATTCCACATGAGCGCCCAGCTGCCTATATCGGGTTCGTTCTCCTCGATGAGCTCCGTGTTGTAGATTATGCCGACGGTGCCGTAGGTGTAAGGCACCGAATATTCGTTGTTTGCGTCGTAGTACAGATTTTTGAAATCTTCGTTTATATACTGATAATTCTCAACGTTCTTTGCAGGGTCGATTTTCATCAGGAAGCCCTCGGCGGCAAGTCTCGCGACCATATAGTCGGACGGGAATATGACGTCGTAGCTCACGGCGCCGCTCGAAATCTTTGAATAAAGGTCTTCGTTGCTCGCGTAAGTCGAATAATTGACCGTCACGTTTTTGCCGAGCGTCGTTTTGCAGTATTCTTCGAACGCGGCGTTGGTGTCGAGAGATCCCTCGCTGCCGTCAGAGATGTATTCACCCCAGTTATACACGTAAAGCGTGACGGAATCGCCGCCGGCGTTGCACGAGCAGAGCATTGCGAGCGCGAGTACCGCGATCACGCAGAGTGAGACGATTTTTTTAACCATTTTCTTTTACCCCCGTTTTCGGTTTTCTTTTTACTTTTGATTTGCCAAGGTTGAAGCTGCCTGCGAAATTCACAAGAAGCAGCAATATCAGAATGGCGAACACCATGAGCGCACATAGCGCGTACATGCTGAATTTGACTTTATGAGCCGTCTGCGTGTAGACGTACAGCGGCAGAGTCTGAAAGTCCGGCGAGCTGACGAAGTGGCTTATCACGAAGTCGTCGAGCGACAGCGTGAAGCCGAGCATAAGACCGGATACGACGCCCGGCAGAACGTATGGCAGCTCGATCCTGAAAAACGAACCCGCCGGCGTACAGCCGAGGTCGAGAGCCGCCTCGGTGAGATGTTTGTCCATCTGAGCGAAACGCGGCAGAACCGACAATATGACGTAAGGAATGTTGAACGTCGTGTGCGCGATCAGCATCGTCACAAAACCGAATTTCAGCGGCAGAAACGGCATGGTCGACGCAAACACGAACAAAAGCATCATTGAAACGCCCGTTACGATATCGGGATTCATCATCGGTATGTTCGTTACGGAGCGGATCACGGTTTTTATATAGCGCGAGCGCAGATTGTTTATGCCGAAAGCGGCGAGCGTGCCTATGACGGTGGCGAGCACCGACGACGAGATCGCGAGATAAAGCGAGTTTTTGAGCGCGCCGAGCGCGGTCGCGTCGCGGAAGAGCTCCGCGTACCAGTAGAACGAAAACGTCGTGAACTGGTTGAGCGAGCCTCTTTCATTGAACGAGAACAGTACGAGCACGATGATCGGCGCGTAAAGCAGCGCGAACACCAACACCATATATATTCTTGACAGTGTTTTCATACTATAAGCTGACCTCCTTTGTTGTCGTCGGCGAATTTATTCATCACCGCGACGGAAATGAGTATCAGTATCATCATAACGAGCGATATCGCCGCGCCGACGTTATACGTGCTCTGATTCTGGAAGTGGCGTTCTATCGTGTCGCCTATGAGGTCGAACGAGCCGCCGCCGAGTTTCTGAGAAATATAGAACGTGCTGATCGACGGAACGAATACCATCGTTATGCCCGAGATTATGCCCGGAACGGTCAGCGGGAACACCACTTTCGTCATCGTTTTGAATCCGTTGCAGCCGAGGTCCTCCGCCGCTTCGAAATACCTGATGTCGAGTTTCGACATGCTCGTGTATATCGGCAGCACCATATAAGGCAGAAAATCGTAGACCATACCGAGTATGACCGCGCCCGCCGTGCCGACGATCTTTACCGGCCCTATGCCGATCGCTTCGAACAGAGTGTTGAGAAGTCCGCCGTTATCGAGCAGCGCCATAAGCGAATAAGTTCTGATAAGCAGGCTTATCCACATCGGCAGCATGAGTATAAGTATGAGTATTTTCTGCTTTGACGGTTTGAGCCGCGATATGAAGAACGCGAGCGGATAACCGATGAGAAGACATATCACGGTCGCGATCAGCGCGAATGCGACCGACAGACCGAAGATGTGCGCGTAATCGGAAAGGGCGCCGATATTCGAAAACGTGAAATTCCCGTTTCTGTCGGTAAAAGCGAAATAAACGACGAATATCAGCGGCGCGACTATGAACAGTACCGACCATACGGCGTGCGGCACGAGCGAAAACGAATCGAGAAACGATTTTTTATTCATCCTCAGCCTCCGTATTCTTCTCTTCTTCCTCGGGATCGGCAACGGACAGCTCGTCGAACTCTTCGCTGTAAGAAGAATAGTCGCCGAACATGCCCGAATACTCGGATTTCTTCATAACGTGTATGGCGTCCGGTTCTATATAAAGGCCTATAACGGAATCGGGCGCGCAGTAATCGGTCGTCTGTATCATCCACTTGAAGCCCTTGATGTCGACTATGATCTCCCAGTGCACGCCTTTGAACGTGACGCCGGTGACCGTTCCTCTGAGCATACCTTTGTCAGCCGGGACTATATCGACGTCCTCCGGCCGGACGACCACGTCGACCGGTTCGTTCTTTTCAAATCCGCTGTCGAGGCATTTGAATTCGACGCCGGCAAATTTTGCACGGAAATCGTCGATCATCACGCCGTCAAGTATGTTCGATTCGCCTATGAAGTCGGCGACGAAGGCGTTCTTCGGTTCGTTGTATATGTCTGTCGGAGTGCCGATCTGCTGTATCCTGCCGTCTGCCATGACGACTATCGTATCGGACATGCTGAGCGCCTCTTCCTGATCGTGGGTGACGTATATGAACGTGATACCGGTCCTCTCGTGCAGAGCTTTCAGCTCGTTCTGCATATCTTTACGCAGTTTGAGGTCGAGCGCGGCGAGCGGCTCGTCAAGCAGAAGCACCTTCGGGTTGTTGACGAGAGCTCTCGCTATCGCGACTCTCTGCTGCTGACCGCCCGACAGAGTCGAAACGGCGCGTTTTTCAAATCCCTTGAGGTTTACGAGCGCGAGCGTCTCTTTGACTTTCTTCGATATTACGTTATTCGGCACTTTTGCGACTCGCAGACCGAACGCAACGTTTTCGTAGACGTTCAGATGCGGGAACAGCGCGTATCGCTGGAACACCGTGTTGACGTTGCGCTTGTAAGGCGGCACGTCGTTTATCCTCTCGTCGAGAAAGAAAACGTCGCCTTCATCGGGCTGCTCGAAGCCGCCGATGATACGGAGCGTCGTCGTCTTGCCGCAGCCGGAAGGACCGAGCAGCGTAACGAATTCTTTATCTCTGATGTAGAGATTGATGTTTTTGAGCACAGGTTCGCCGTCGAATGATTTGCTGATGTTTTTCAGATCGATGATTTTAGTCTGTTCCATTTTCTTCTCCGTTACTGTTATATAAAAACATCCCCGCCGCTAAAGCAGAATATTTTTGCCTTAGGGTAGAGATGTTACCATTCTTTTATAAGGCGTCATATACAGATAAAAACCGTTAAGATTAAAATTCCGGATATAACACACGGACGTTCAGAGCAAAGCTCCCGTCCCATCGGATGACCGACGACCGGTCATGTGAAGACCGGTTCCTTATTTATCGCGCTTATTATATCATCTTTTTCTTTAAAATGCAATACCTTTCAGAAAATTTAATTATTCTTAAGAATTTGATAAAATATGACCGTCTTCAGTTCTTTTGCTCCGTCACGGCGGCGAAAAACGCGTAACAGCAGAGAAAAAACAGCGAAGCGTTGAACGAAGTGCAGAGCAGAACGAAAACGCCGCAGAGATAGAGCAGAAACAGGGCCGAAAACGAAACGGCGTTATATACGGTCCCGGCGGTCCGGTATTCGAACCGGCAAAAAAGCAGCGCCCGGAGTATCCTGCCGCCGTCGAACACGCCGACCGGCGCGAGATTTAACGCGGCGTACGCGAACCCGCATATAGCAAAAGAAGGCAGAAACGGCAGAACGGCGATCCCGCAGATCACGTTCGCCAGAGGTCCGGCGAGCGCGACGATAAGACCGTCCCGATATCCGACCACGCCGCCGTAGCGGATATCGGCGCCGAAAAGCCCGAGAGTAAACGACGATACGCGCAGACCGAGAAATCTGCCGGCCGCGAGATGACCGAGCTCGTGCACGGCTATCGCCGACACGGCGGAGAAAAACCCGGTGCAGCCCGAACGGACAAGCAATAAGAAAAGCGCCCCCGGCAAAAGGACGCTTATTCTGATCGCTTTCGAAAAATAAATGTATCTGTTCATAATGTCATTGTTTCGCCGCCTTTTGAATGATAACGGCAAATTGAAATTGCAAATTACGGAGTCGCCGCGAACGGCGACGTTCCGTGCGGCGTTCCGCCGCGCTTGGGGGTCGCCCACCGTGAACCCCCAAAAACTCGACAAGCTCGTTTTCGTGGAACCCCGGTCCCACCCCTCAATCCCCCAAACCCCCTTAACCCCTCCCACGACTTCGTCGAGGGGGCGCGCGGAAGGCTGGCGCGAAGTAAGAGGTAATAGTGAATAGTGAATATGTGAAAGTTGTATAGAGAAAGCGGACAAAACGAATCACGTCGTTCAAACGACGGTTCAAGCCGCTTTCTTCCGGTGATCCCGCGCGCGGCGCCCCCCTTTACCGCGCGCGACCATTCGGCAAAACCGAATGGTCCGGCCCGCTCGTTTTATACGTATCACTTTCGTTTCGCCGCCCCCGTATGAGTAATACGGGGAGGAGGGG
>JAEEGL014056225.1_pt1 | contig 31265 bp, 26 predicted proteins | sample 9134231 | NCBI WGS metagenome assembly JAEEGL01 (sample SAMN16246548, study PRJNA631951) | gut metagenome | biome: gut microbiome; feature: rumen; material: fiber-attached | host: Bos | place: Iran: Karaj | collected 2018-10
CTCTTTATCTTGCTTCTACCTTGTTTAATTAATTGATTAATAGTTGGCATTCCGTAATTTAATGGAAATAAGTAAATTTTTCTCTGAAAAAATATCACAGTGAAAATGTATATAATAAATTCCTCAACAAAATCAAGTCAAAATTTTGATAATTTATGTCAATTTCAAATTTGAGCAGTCTTTGTGCCAAAACTTGATATTAAAAATCTCGAAAAAACAAGTAAAAAGCTATGTTACAGTTCATTATTATGAAAAAAAAATTGGTTGAAATTGAAAATTCTATCTAATTTTTGGTACTTCTCTTTAGCATAAGCATTACATATCATCTTATTTCAATCATTTCAGGATCAATATTAGTCATTATTCCTTCTTCTTTTAATTTTGCCAAATGAGTTACATAATAAGGATCTCCATCAACTAATCAGAATAACATTCTTGATAAAGCTGTACCGAACTCTCATCTAGTTATTAAATCAAATGGTCTGAATTCATCTATATTAATTCACATAATTCACAATTGATATGCTAAATCTACAGCTCAATTATATTCTTCGTTAAGTTCATCGTCAATATCTGGGAAGTTAGGAGCTACTTTATTAGCAGGTTTTTTTCACATTACATTGACAGCATAATTTGATAGCATTTTTGCCATAGCAATTCTAGTTAATCATCATTCCATATCTGCTTCATCTAAACTATCCATTGTCGTAATTCAATTTTCAAGAGCAAATCAATAAGCGTCGGAAAAATCTTTTGAATGATTTTCATCTGTATAATTATTAATATCTCCAGTATCTGTTGGTGTTGTAGTATGTTTACCTCATCATGAATAACCTCATACAGAAGTACCTCCTCATCAGCTTCATCCATCATCTCATCATGAGTTAGTATTTGAGCTAGTATCTTTTGTCCATTTAGCATATAATCTTACATTATTTACAACTTGATCGTCATTCCAATTCCATCCAGTATTAAAGTTTTCATCAGTAAACCATCCATCAAAATCATATCATGGTCTATTAGGGATTCGTAGACCATCACCATAAGTAATACAATCTGCTAGAGTACATCCATGCGCACGATAACGAGTACCTATTATTTCTCATGAAGATATAAATTCTATTTTATATTGCGGTACAATGTTTTTGTTCATTATTAATGAAGGAGTACATGCATATGCATCATCTCCGTCCCAATAACCAATTCGATGGCCACCATTTAAGAAAATTTCGTAATCAAATGTTGTTGCATATCATGATTCTGTTATCATATCTATTGATAAACAATACTTGGAAATTGAAGCATCAACAGTTTCATTTTCTGCTAATGGTTCACAATTATTTCATTTTCACCATGTTATATTTCATAATGTAACTCATGTTGTATCTGTAGTTATATCTTTAGTTGGAACAGTTCAATGTACAAGGGGAAGAATGTTTCATGAAAGATTGATACGTTCAATTCACATAGGTAACTCAGATGCGGGGTAATATATTTTCACAGTATAAAAATCAGCGTACCAATGACCAGTTTGACCTATAAAATCAACATTTCTTATAAGATTTTTTCCATTTGCAGTTACGTCAACATCATCGGATACTTTATATCATGAATTTTCTGTAAATATAACCCTTAAGTAATAATATCATGATGTAGAAGAGAAAGTTTCATGTCACGCTCCTCATATTCGATAATTATCAAGAGTCTGAGCAAATCCAGGAGCATGCCACCATATTATAGTGGAAGTTTCATAACCCGGCGATCATAATGTAATTGCATTATCAGGAGTTGTATTAACAGTAACTAATCAAGTTATAGGCCTCTGTCAAAGAAGAGGTTCAATTATTCACATAATATCTATATTTGTTATTTCTTTAGGATACTCATCGTAACCATTATAAAAACAGCGAACTGAAAATGCATCAGAACGATATGTATCAAACCAACCTAAATTTCTATCTGAATCCTCATCGATAATTGTAATTGCTCGAGAGTTTTGTTGTTCTATAGATATAGAATAAGGGCTTGACGACCGTAACAAAGCACCATCACCCAAACCTTGTACTGAGGCGCTTCAAAGAATTGGGCTACTACCAAAACGTCAACCAGCAAAAGGTATATTTAATCTGTAATGCATAAATTCTCGTGTTCATGTTCTTTGTCGCTGATAATTGCTATATCCCAGCATATCTAATATTTTTATATATTCTCATATACTTGGCACATGCCATCAATCTGGGCATGGTCATTGTCTTTCTGGAGCATTTTTTACTTTTCGGCTATCCGAACTAGTATAATCTGAGATTGATTCTATATTTTCAAAATTTATTTGCCCCCCTATATTATTAAATAAGTCTGTTGTAGAATTTGCCGTTCATCACCACATATCCACCTTACTTGCATCTTTTAGCCAGTTTGTTTTTCATGTAGGGTTTACATAGAATATTGGGTTTGTATATGGTATAGATATATTTTCCACTTGAGTTTGTATAGTTCATGTACTCTCTCCATTTGGAAAATCTTTACAATTTTCACTAGTACATGGTTTAAATCAATAATTATTTCACCATTGAAAGTGATATCAATATGAATCCATTCATCCAGTTCCGGCTACTGTAGCTCATAGGTTCCTATCAAGAATTGTAATTGTTGTACAATCTTCCGTTTGTCCACTCTCACAATCTGAAATTACTATAGTTCATACTCATGTAAATAGTTTTTCTGTGGCAAATCAACTATTCAATGTGTAACTAATACTACCTGTATAATGAGTAACTGTTGCGTTAGCATCTACTGTTCATATTCCGAATATTCATACTATTCCTATAAATCCTAGTATAACGTACATAAAATTTTTCATGTAAAATTGATTACAAGATTTAAATACTTAATTGAATTATCTATTAATTAGTACAACTTTTGCAAGTTCATATTTTAATTATACATTCTTTGCTATAAGATATTTTAATTCATCTAATCAAATATTGTTTTTTACTGAAATGAAAGCCTTATCTTCGTTTGGAAAAAGCTTTTTCAATTCAGCTAATTTTTCTTCATCAATTAAATCAGTCTTATTGAAAACTAATATTCTTTGCTGATTTGCTCAAATATCACTTAAAACATCGTGAACCACAGAAATTCTTTCTCCTACAAATGGATCGCTAGCATCTATAACATGTAACAATAAATCAGACTCAATACTGTCCTCTAATGTAGAAGAAAAAGATTTAATTAGCTTTGGAGGCAAATCACGAATAAATCATATTGTATCATTTAAAAGAATTTCCTTTCATCTTCAAGTAACAGGATCTGTAATCACATACAAATTTCCAACATTAGTTCATAATGTAGCGAAAAGCTTATTTTCAGCTAACACTCATTTTTTGGTCAAACCGTTTAATAGTGAAGATTTTCCCGCATTTGTATAACCAACTATTCAGACAGTGGGCATTCATTTTTTCATACGTGCGTCACGGTGAAGTTTGCGCATTTTAGCGTATTCAACTAATTTTTTTTCGATTTTTAAAGTTTGCTCTTTAAGGTGTCTTTTCATTCTCTCAGTATTGGTTTCTCCAAGTCAACGAGTAGCTCAAGATCAACCTCATGAGGCGGCTCATCACTGCTTTGATAAATCCATTCACATTCTATAAATCCTAGGTCACATATGTTTAATTGCCGCGAGCTGAATTTGTAGACGGGATTCTCAACTCGTTGCATGTTTTTCAAAGATTTTCAAAATCAAATCTATACGATCTCGCGCTTCCATCTTTGGATCAAGTTTATTTTCTTCTGATACTACACGTAATTTCTCATTAATCTGCCAAATTTGTGATGGTTTTAATGCATTTCCTACAATTAAAAGATTAGCTTTTAACAAAAGCATATCATGAATAATTTCATCTAATTTTCATTTTCATACATATGTTTTAGGGTCTGGAATATCTTTTTTTTGATATTTTTGGAGAACTACGATTCATCAGTAAGTTTCCACAAGATTTTCAAGTTCCCTCATTCTATCCTGAAGTTCTTCTTTATTTGTGTTCTTGTCTACTAAGTCTACCAGGAACACACGAAGGGGTTCAGATTGTTGTAATTCTTTTTTATCTAACATATTTTTTGCTTAATAAATAAAATTAACTTTTTTTGAAATCAGTTTCAAAACTTTCGGAAAACTTATTATTAAGCAAAAATTCGCATATCTAGATAAAAAAGAAAATAAATGCTGACTTATAGATATATTTTTTGCCTAGAAAATCAAGTTTCTATCATATAAAGTAAAAAAGTCCCCAAAAATTTGACAAATTTAAAAAATATATTATAATATATTTGTATTTACATTTTAACATGCAAACAAAATGCCAAAGACACCAAAACAAAATCTATTCTACAAGAAAGAAGCTTGCAGAACAAAGAAAGAAAAAGTATGTAGAGATATTGTTTGTTATGGAGTGACAATTTTTGCAGCAATTATGGGATTCTTATTGATGGATGCTAACGCTAATCTAGCAGATGCAGAATCTGATTTTGCTAGCAATAATGTTGAAATGACTCAACAACTAAGCTAATTTTTTCTACTTACAACATGTTGTATAGGATAACGAGTTTCGTTATCCTTTTTTTAAAATTCTTTCACTTGTAATTATATAAAAAAATATTACCTTAAACTAATATGTTCATGATGATTTATATTATTCTCACATAACAATGAATTATTCTTCATCTCGTCCTCTTAATAGGAGACCTAAAAAAACACTGTCTCGATCAAACACAAGAATTACGCTTTTGGAATATTGTGAAAGAAAGTACTATTTAAATTATTACACATTCGCGCTAAAAGAAAGTAATCCTGATTTACGATCTGAAACTCTATTATTAAAATGACTTAAAAACATTGAAATGTGGGTAGGAGAAAAATCTCATTTCTTACTATCCGATTATTTACACGCATTAAAAAAATGAGAAATAACTGAAGAAAAAATCGAAGAATTAAAAAACAATATGAAAATGGAAATGAGAGCAGACTTTGATTATTCCAAAGAAAGAGATTACGAAGATCGTGATGATTTCTTTTGAAAATTTTGACTTTCTGAACATTTCTATTGAGAAGATGCAGATAGTTTACTTGAACCAGCTATTGAAAAAGTTTGTGGAAATTTAGATCGCTTCATTGCTAGTCCATGGAATGAAAAAGTTCAAGATTATTTCAATTCTGCTAAATTTGTTTATGTAGAGCATCCAAGGACTCCAGATTTTGAATCTATGAAAGTAGACATAGCAAAAATTTGAATCAGAGATGTTTCTGTACTTGCTGGACCAGATTTTTGAGCCACTTTTTCAGATACAGATTTCTTGATTTTAGATTGGAAATCAGGTAAGGAAGAAGTTTTGGACAATTCTATTAGTGATCAATTAAAAGTGTACGCTCTTAAAATGCTTCTAAAAAAATGACTTACATCGTTAAATTGAATAAAGATTGAAGCTTACGAAGTTTACCTAGATAGTATGAATTCTTATGGATGAATATTAAAACAAGAAGATATAGATTGAATTATAGAAAAAATTAAACATGACGTAGAAGAACAAAAGCAATTACTAGTAGATCAAAATCCATATAAAAATCAGCCAGTTGATTTGATGATGTTCCGTAAAACGGCAAGTGATAAAAAATGTGAACATTGTACATTTAGAGATGTATGCCAGAAATTGGATTAAATCAATTTGGATATAAACAAAAAGTCTGAGCATTTAGCCAGACTTTTTTGATATACTTTATTTAATTTACAATTTATTCAATAGGTATTCTATTTACTACTAGAACATTTGAAATAACATAAGCAGCACCAATTACAAGAACTCAAATAAGTATATATAATGCTGCCTTTTTGAGACTTTCTAGTGTCTTTGGATCGTCCGGTTTTGTAAAAATTTTATATCATTGAATTATTATAAGCACCAAAATAGCAAACATCGTCAATCCCATTACTCGATTAATAACTTGTGCAATAAGAGGAACGGATCCGAAATCTAATAGTTGTCATCACATTCATTCTTCTCCTCATCAACTAATCCATGTCGCACTTTGATTCAACACATTACCCTGATTTCACATAACAGACTCGACTATTTGTTTAGCTCACATTACTATTAAAATTCACACAATACTCCATATAATAATTCATCAAGCTTTTTTCTTAGCTGCATCATCAGTTGCCATCATAAATCATACAACTTTACCAGCCATCACAAAAAACAAAGCTCAAACCACAAAATATAATATTAATTTTATAAATGGGTACATTATGTTATTGTACAAATTATCAGCAAATTGTATTCAGTTAGGAGTCTTATCTGTATCTTCATTTGCAAACTCTTGAGTTATTATACCATTGTCTCAAACTAAAGATGTTGCTAAAAATTTAGCAGATATCATAATAATAATTCACAACACACCAAAACCAACTAACCTAATTCACTCCTTCAAAGACTCTTCCTTGTCAGATGTCATTATCTTATAACCACCAAAAAAAGCAATCGCAATTCAGATTACTATAAAAATATTTATGACATAACCTATAATTTCAAGAACTTGCGCATTAAATAAGTCAGATCATTTTCAATCAACAACATTTCATCAATCTATTGCGGATTTTAATGATTCACTATTTGTTGTTGTTTTAAGTACAGCATCATATGGATTTTGAGCAAATGCTAAATTATTAATGGGTGCGATGTTTATTAATAAGATAAGAGAGAACATAAACATATTTAGCAATTTTTTGATTCTTTTTTTCATACGTATGGTATTAGATAATAAAAGAGTAAATGATATTAATGAAATACTAAAGATATAATTTCAGATAAAATTGGAATTTTCAATAAAGCTTTCTTATAGATATAAAACATTATAACTCTAAAAATTCGTAATAATGATGCAATGAATAATATAATATGATTTATAGAAAAATCAATTCAACTATGCAACAAATAAAGTATGCCAAAAAATAATGTATACTGTAATATAATTGATATTCAGAAGTGTTGTCATTGTATATATGACTGTTTTCTACTTTCTAATACAGTTTCATAATCTAGTTTTTTTATTTTTGAAACAATTGGAGAAAAGATATAAGAAAATATTTCTCATGGATTACATAAGAAAGTGGAGTTAACACTTTTTTTTACATTGAGAGGAATTATATCTACATTTAGTACTAGAAGTCCCACTCTAACTGCAATAAATACTAAAATTCCAATTCAAAATAAATCTCATAATAACAACGTTCCAAAGATAAAGAAAGTTCGCAATAAAATGGATTCTTTTAGCCGTCGATACGGCATATTGTAATTCTCTTGACGGAATCGAAATATAAAATTTATAATAGGCGTATATGCTTTTATAATTTGTCATTTATGTTGAATATCCTGTTTTGCAGATTCATTACCCATCCACATACTTACATCATTGGCACAAGCAAATATTGTAAGAATGGAAATAACATAAATTATGATAGACCCAATAGTTATTATCCAAGATAAAGCTTGGTTTGCTAAAAAAAGGTTAAATCATACGGCTAGTAAAACTATTACAAGAAAAATTAAATTTATGTATCATACCTTAACATATCATCTCACAAACTCTTTTTCATAATCTGAAAACAAATCAGATTTTATCATGCTTTTTATAAATGGTGCAAAAAACATCACTCCAGCAATCGCAGAGAGCTTAACGTCTGAAGAAATGATGTTTTTTTCAGTTTCCATTATAGGCATTTAAAATAAAATTTTATAAATTTCTCTTTTTAACATCAGTTGTAATTAGCTCTTTTTCTGTAGGAGATGCTACAATTTTTAAAGCGATATGTTGATTTCCTGCAAATATTAATCATTCTCAAACACCACAAGAGATTAGCTTTTGCTGTTCCGATTCAGAAAGACCTAAAAGCTGGTTCAAAGATTTAATCGAAGTTGTCGATTGCTTCAAAAGAATCTGAAGAGAGGCGTTTGAAACAATAGGTTTTCCATAAGGACTTCTAACGAAATCTTCGATATCTTGAGAAATAGTTGTAATTCATAATCAGTATTTTCTTGCTCTTTTTGTCATACTAAACATAAAGTTAGCGGAAACATCATTCTGAAGCATAATCCACGCTTCATCACATACTAAAAGTCTTTGACGTTTCACAGATCTAACCTTTGTCCAAATAAAATTAAGAACATTATACATTGCAGGAGTTTTTAAAGCATCTTCCAAATCACGTATACTAAATACAGTGATACGATTATTGATATCTACATTTGTATAATTGTTAAATAATTTTCCAAAAGTTCACGTAGCATACTTACTTAAACGTAATCAAACTTGTTCTCAACCATCCATTCCATTCAATATATTCATCAAATCTTCCATTAGTGGAGGTTGTTTTCATTCATAGTCATCATCATCCAAAGAGAAACCACGAAGAGCGTAAGCGTTTTGTAATGCTTTATCAAGAACAGCTTCTTCTTCTGCACTTAATTTTCAAATCAGAATCTGAATAAGTCAGATTAAAGTCATAATTTGAGAACGAAGAAGATCTCACTTTCCATATTCTACATCCTCAATTTTTGGAGGAAGATCAAACGGATTGATATACTGTTGGGCATTTGTTGCGATATTAACATACGTTCAACCAACAGCTTCACAAAGTTCTTTATATTCGTTTTCTGGATCGATAACTATAATATCAATTCAATTTAATAAATATCTCAAAATTTCAAGTTTAACAGTAAATGATTTTCAGGCTCATGAAGTGGCTAAAATCACACTGTTCATATTAGGCAATTTATCGCTAAACCTATCCATGATAATTAGTCATCATGTATGAAGATTTAAACCATAAAAGATTCCTGTATTTTGAACTAAATCGTTTGAAATAAACGGAAAACTTCATGCTAAAGATGAAGTTACAGCACTTCTACTAATTCACAAATCATCTATACATAATGGTAAAGTTGAAGTCATTCACTCATCCATTCTATGATTGGCTCATTTTACGGAAATACCATATCCACTAACTTTTTGTTCAAACTTTTTTCAATCTTCTTTTAAAGTATTTTCATCAGTATTGTAAATAGTAAAATAATTAGAAAGCTCAAAATATCTTTCTTCTCTTGTACTTAATTTTTCTCTTATAAGTTCGACATCTCTATATTGTTGCTCTACTTCTTTATCTGTAGTAATTCATTTTCATATAGCTTCATTTAGTTCAGCTTTTAATTGTGTTGATTTCCTCTTTAGCATAGCTTGCATTGCCGTGTCATCTTCCGGATATATGAAAAACGACATATCCCATTTCGTATGCATGCTCATTAAATCTCTAGTCCATAAAGCATCAATGTATGTAGGATATCTTTGTGTATAGTATGTTTTTCATAAGATTCAGCTTATGTTCATTCAATTGCTTTTATATTCCCAATATGATGGAGCAATATGAGATTTAAAGTCGGCAATACTTGCCGTATATTCTTCATCAACCTGTTTAATAAATCTTCTCATATCTGAAGTTATCATACTATCTTTATATTCAGAATCAGGAATTTCTAATATTTTTTTAATTTGTTCACGTAGTTCATTAGCTTTCTTTTCTTGTTCTGTAAGCTTTTTTTCTTCATTAGCATCAGTTTTTTTGCTATCAGTCGTTTTTTCAGCGTTATCATTTTTTTTGGATCACTCATCTGTTCAAAAAACAGCATCTAACATAGAATCAATCCAACTTTTTTTCTTTTTTTGAGGAACTTCATTAGTTCTTTTGGAAATTTCTGTTTGTGCGATTTCATGATTTTGAGTGATTTCAGCAATTCATCCATTAGTATCTCATCATTCCGTATTTTTCGAAGGAGTAGAAGAATTACTAACTTGTTGTGTTTGATCTTTTGAGCTTAATGGTCAAAAAAGCAAATCAAAAAATCAAGGCTTTTTAACAAAGTTATGATCGATAAAACCACCATCTGGAATGATGTTAACATAATTTGTATCATAGATAACGTTCAACGTTTGAGCTGACATTTAAGTTTTCTTAGTTTTGTTTATAAATAATTTCCGCAGAATAATTATATTCGAAAATGTTTTTTATGCAAAAATTTAGGCAGTTTTTTAATAAATTCCAAATTTATTATTGTTTATTTATATAAAATATGTTTGACTTTTATAAAAATATGTTATAAAAGGCAGCACAAACTAAAAAAGCTTTATCTCTAAATTAACATTTAACCTGTATGATTATTGTGCTAAATGCGTATAGATAAAGCATTTCTAAAAAATTTATGGTGTCTATAATTAAATGTATGTGTCAGGTGGTCTCCTAAAAATTATTTTATCTTTAGGATCTTTACTGTAAGAAAAAAATGTATTAGTAGTTTGTTGAGGTTTCTCAGTTTCTGCTTTTTCTATTTTTTCAAAAAGATCGCTATAAAGTTCATAAAGCTCAGTATTTTCCAAATTCTGTTTTGCAGAGTTTAAGCAATATCCATACTCACCAAAAAGAGGTTTTAATATCTCTCTATAAAAGACAGGATCTTTTCTTGCAAAACAAGCATCAGCCTCTCATACAATAAAAGCACTTACACTAAATAATTGACTTTTTTTATCAGGAATCTTCTTTAATTTGTTTTGGATATCATATAAAACATCCTTATATCCTGATAAGAGTTTAAAGATTTTATCATTAATTGATTTTACAGATGTTATAATCGATTCTTTGTGCTTCATTATTTCATTTGAAGGATTTAACATCTCATTCGAATTTGATGTTTTATTCTGTTCTTTTACATCTTGATGATCAATGGGATTATCTACCCCATATCTTCTTGTCATTTCCGTCATCTTTATGTAAATAATAAAGTTAAAACTTTTATTTAATGTTTTTCATAAATTCGTTAGTGTCTTCTCTCTGGGCTAACAACTCTGCAAATTGTAGATCCAATCTTTGTAATCTTTCTGCTATCACTTTAAGGTTTTTTATGGCATTTTCATATTTGTTTTGCATATCATCCAACATTTTTTCTCTTTCTTCTTTAGACGCCACAAAAACATAATTAAACAAAAAATCAACTTGCTCATCAGTGAGATTATTTACTATTTCTGGTTTTTTCTCATATCAACACTTGTTAATTAAATTCAATACAATCGTTCTTCTTTCGTCTGAATTTAAATTTTTGTACTGTTCTGGTAATTCCATTTTGTGTTTTTATATAAAATAAAACAACATGTTCTGCTCAATTATATACAAAACATCAAAATTTGTCAAATTTTTAGAGAGAAAATTTTGGTTAATTTATTAATCCTATATTGTCTAATTTTATAACCTCACAATCCCGTAATTCTTGCATTTTTTTAACAACCTCAGAAATATCATAACGAGGATCTTGCTGATTATGGTAGTACCACTTATATCAGTCAATTAATGTAATGGTTCACAAATTATTGAATGGTTGAAAAACTTCAGATTGAGTTGCAACAACTACTCATACTTTTGATTTTTTTACTTCCCATCGATTTTGGTCCTTGCGATTCTGCGTATCTGTAGAATAAAGATGAGTAACTCAATCGTGCGAAAAAAAAGTTGAAAGTTGATTTTCACGAGACCAATTATCTGGAATAATCACAAGATTCTGCTTCGATTTATTAAATGGAACAGAAATGTTGTCAAAATTTAGCTTTTTATTCCTTCATTTTACTTTAGATTCACGCGCTAGTAGTTGAGGAATTTCAAACGATAGAAAATATTTTAAGACATTACTATAAGTAGAATATCGTTGATAAACCATTCGATGAAGTAGTGAAAGAAAATTTTCATCAAAAAATTTTGGATAAATTACTTCATACGGTGAAATAGGAGTAAACTGGGTTCTGATAAGTTCTGGAAAACTAATTTCACCTCAAAGGTTTAACAAAAAATCTCATCCACACTGAATCAAATCTCCAGCTTTTCAAATAGAAAGAGAAGAAGAAAAAACTCTATCATGTCATGCAAACTGTTTGAAAGAGAAGAGATACATTTTCCAATAAATACTTGCGATAAACACGATAATTAATATAGTGAAGGAAATAATAAATGCAACCATTTTAACTTTTGAATATAAAGTAAAATGCTCTCTCCAATTACATTAAAATTTCTAGAAGCTGTAAAAATAAATAATAATACTGAACGAATGCATAAAAACCATGATCTTTACGTTCAAGAAAGGAAAAGATTTACGGAATTAATTGAGCATCTAATTATAGATATGCAAAAAATTGATCCAAATTTAGATTGAATAGCAGCCAGGGACTGTATTTATAGATTTAATAAGGATTTGCGTTTTTCTCCAGATAAATCTCATCCATATAAACTGCATTTCTGAGCTTTCTTATGTAGTGGATGAAGAAAGTCATCATTACCATGATATTACATTCATATTCAACCATGAAATAACTCCATGATATGATGATGATCTTGGTGCCCGAGTAAGGATGAAGTAAACCGCATTAGATTATATATTTGGAAACATTGGGATGAACGAAAAGAAATTACAGAAAATCAGACCTTTAAAAGATATTATTGAGAGGTAGAATGGAAAGATAATGTAATTGCAGAAAGGAGATTGAAAAATAAAACATGAAAAAAGTTGTTACAAAATGCTGGAGAAAGATTAGCAAGAAAAATACTAAACAATCCTGAAATGATAGAAGTTTTACGTTATGCAGCTCGAGTAGTTTCACACGGAATTACAGATGAAGAAATTTTGAGCGAAAAATGATACAATGAAGTCATTTCATGATTTAAAAAAATGAAAAATTTCAACGATTTTCTATTAAAATGATTTTAAGAAAAAATCAGTAAATAATGAGCAATATTTTCTCTTGCATTGGAATTCATTTTGTTTATCTTTACTTCGTGGAAAAAATGAAAAAATTTTTAGATTTTTCATAAAATTTAGCCATGTTATTTGACTTTCCTGCATTTATAGAAGAACTTAAAGAAAAGGAAGAAAAAAAAGAAATCATAGAAAAATATGAAAAATATTTTTGAAAAATTCAAGGAGATATAAAAGATCAGATTTGGTACACTGACTATTTATCACAATTTCCATCTCAATCTTACCTTACTCCAGAAGATTTAGATGATGATTTTGATTGGGATATTCTTCAAAAGCTCGTCATTGGTTCTTTCTCTAGTGATTATGAATTAAAACAAGACGAAAAAGATGGTAATTGGGAGTTATATATAGCAGTAAAAAGCTGAGATCAATCTATCGTAAAGACTGTTTCAGAGTTGTGGTCTTTCCAAATCCTTAGATTATATGAAATATACATAGAAGAACAGATGAACCTACAAATATTAATGAATGAAGAAGAAGCAGATGGAGAAAAGGAAGCGTTAGTATCAGAAAGACAAGTTAGGTTGAAAAAATGGAATGCTGTACTTGATACATTGAATAGATCACAAGAAGCGGAAGCTGCAAAAAAAGAACAGGAAGCCTCATTATGAGATTTAATGTGAAAGTTATAATAAAAGAAAAAGATTCCAGAAATATAAAAATCGGTTCAAAGGAACCGATTTTTTTAAGCACTAAAAGACAAATTTTTTACATTCCACAAGGACAAGTTGTAGTTCCGAATTTTCTTAAAAATTCTGAATTATCTACTAAATTTTCTTCAAAATATTTTCTTGAATAGAATTCTGATTTTTTACCTTGATTGTAATTTGAAACAGGTCTAATATAACCCATAACTCTTGTATAAACTTCACAAGGAGTTCTTGAAATTTCTTTTCAATCTTTGTTAACGAATGTTGCAGCCATTTTTGGTAATACATAGTGAAATAAAAGATATGTTATTTTAGAATTTAGTTGCTAATTTCTTTCCACTTCTTTTCAGTTTTCCATTTTCATTCTACGCAAATGTTCAAGTTTATCTGGATCATCGGTATGTTTTTTCCTAATTTCCATATTAAATTCTTCTCCAGTATATCAGATTTCTTCATCACATTTAGGACAGTAATCATGTTCTCAAGCTATATATCCATGTTTAGGACAAATAGAGAAGACAGGAGATACCGTTATATATGGAAGCTGATAGTTTTCTATTACTTTTTTAATTAGATTTTTGCATGCTGTTGCATCTGAAATTCTTTCTCACATATATAGATGAAGAACTGTTCCTCATGTATATAGACATTGTAAATCATTTTGCAACTCTAACGCTTCAAATGGATCATTAGTATAACCAACTGGGATTTGAGACGAGTTTGTGTAGTAAGGAGCGTCATCTGTACCAGCTTGAATAATATTTGGAATTTGTTTCTTGTCCTCCTTGGCAAACCTATAAGTCGTTCCTTCTCATGGAGTGGCTTCTAGATTATAAAGATTTCATGTTTCTTCCTGATATTCTTTTAATTTATCTCTGATAAAGTCTAGAATTTCTTGAGCGAATTCCATTCACCATTCAGTAGTAATATCTTCTTTTCAGTTTGTGAAGTTTTGTATTGCTTCATTCATTCAATTTACTCAAATCGTAGAGAAGTGGTTTCTAAACGAAGGTAAATATCTTTTTGTGAATGGATATAGTCATGAATTTAGCCATTTTGTCATTTCTTTCCTCTTTATCTCAAGAGATGTTTTAGCTAGATTCATAAGATATAAAATCTGATTTTTGAATCATTCTTTATCTCACTTATAATTGTATCAAATTCTTGGAAGATTGATTGTAACTACTCAGATTGAACCAGTCATCTCCGCAGATCCAAATAATCCTCATCCACGTTTTTCTAGAACCGTAAGATCAAGTTGTAATCTACAACACATGGATCTAACTGCTCATGGTTTGTATGCATTTGGATTTGGAACTTTAACTATATTTCATTTTTCATCTTTTTTAACTTTGAATTGAGATCACACGAAATTTTGGAAATATGGAATTCAATATTTGGCAGTCATTTCAAACAATGCATCTACATTAGGTCCATTTCGATCAAAATCTTCTGTAATATTGTAAGTAGGAATAGGGAATGTGAACACAGCTCCATTTGCATCTCATTCCGTATAAATTTCTATCAAAATTTTGTTAATTAAATCCATTTCTTTTTGAAGTTCTCAGAATTTCTTAGGATAATATCCACATTCAATTCATCATAGCATTAAGGATTTTTCTTTCAAATCTTCAGGACAAGTCCAATCTAGTGTAATGTTGCTAAATGGAGTCTGACATCATCGTCTAGAAGGAACATTCATATTAAACACAAAGTTTTGAAGATTTTGCTTTACATATTTATATGTTCTCTCTTCTATATATTTTTGTCTTTCTTCTCAAGTCAATGATGATTTTGAATCATCCAGCTCCTTTTCAAGAGATATTTCATATTTGTGTACAAATGGTGCTAAATATGTATCAAACGAACTAAAAGCCTGCGCACCAGCCCATTCATTTTGTAACGTTCAGAGGAAGTTTACCATTTGATTTACAGCTGACTGAAGATGTCTAGGAGGTTTTGATGCTAATTTTCACGTAACTCCATTAAATCATTCCTCAAGCATTTGCCTCAAACTCCATCATGCACAATATGGAGTAAACATTCATAAATCATGTATATGATAATCTCCATTTCTATGTGCATTTCCCACTTCAGCAGGATATATTTTAGATAGCCAATAATTGGCAACAATTTTTTCTGAATTTTTAAGAATTAATCATCAAATCGAATATCATACATTCGCATTTTCATTAATTCTCCAATCTAAATGTCATAAATATTCATCCATAGTTCTATCTACTTCTACCACTATATTTTTTACATCACGTGTTTCTGCTCTCTTCTGACGGTATGTGATATAAGCTTTAGCTACATCTTCGAATTGCTGTTGAATTAATACGTTCTCAACTTCATCTTGGATTGTTTCGATGTCTGGTATTTCATTTCATATTTTTGCCTCAACATTTGATATAACTAAATCTACAAGAGCAGGAATATGTTGAGATTCACCATTTTGAACAGCTTCAAAAGCCGATTGTATTGCGTTAGCGATCTTTTCCTTCTCAAAAGTTACGATAGATCAATTTCTTTTTCTAATTTTATAAATTGTCATTTTTCTAGTGTCTAATAATTTATGTAAAACACAATATATAGTGATTTGTTTTTTATTTTGACCACTATATATTGTATTTAACATTAATTACAAGAGAAAAATCTATAAAAATTTTTGTATATTGATAGCTTTTGGTTAGCACAGATTTTGATTTTTTAACATTTTTTGAGTCTATAGAAAGCCTGCTTTTGAAGATTTGTCGAAATTTATTAATTATGAACTGATGTTTTCAGATTTATGCTTTTTATCTTTTTTTTAACATTTTCAACAAATTCTTATGAAATATTTTATTTTTTTAGAATGATTTATTTTATTTGAAATTTTTATATAATTTTATATAAAACTCATGATAGTTTGTTTCTGTTTATTTTAACGGTTCTAAATGAAATAAGATACGTTAAACCACAGACAACTATTTATATAATTTTATGTTGACATATTTAAAAAAGATTTGACTTTTATGTTTAAATCATTATACAAAATCTTGTTAAAATAATTTTTATTCTTTCTCCTTACAAAGATGAAAAAACTTTTATGAATTATGCTAGCCTGAATATGTGGTATAGCATTATCAGTATGATCGGCTTCTGCTGCATCGTCTGATTGTCTCAACATTAATTTTAATAATTGAGACAGTGCGTGTCTTGGACTCACTAAAAATTGATCCAAGAATTACGAGATATCTATTGATAAGAATAATCTCGAAAAAAGTTCTACTATAAGGTGTTATATTATACTACCAAATAACACTATGTATTCAATTTATGGATGTAAAGGATCTTTTTCTTACGCATGATGAGGTACAGATGATATAATAGTATCTACTACATATGTAACAAGAAATGGTAATTTTTACTCAAAAAGAATATCTGCTGATGTTAACTTTAATAAAGGTACTTGGGTAGCCAATACTAACATATCAAAAGCTTCTTCTAGATCATCATCAAGCAGCAACAGTGATGAAATTGAACTTTCAACAAACAGGAAATCTCCATCTACTAATCAATATGTAAATCTTACTATCAAAACAGACAAAAATTATACAGGTAGATTATCATTAAGTGCAAAATATAGAAGTTCTTCATCTAATAGTTGGTCTACTATTTCTAATACTTCTTCTAGTTACTTCTACGGATACTCAGATGAACGGGAGGACGGTTATTATAGAATGGTTTCTTCTGACAAAGGTCAAATTACAATATGAGATTTAGTAAAATTCAAGAAAAGTGGATATTATAGAATTTACGTAGAAGATACAGAATGAAATGAATCTTATATCCAATTTAATGTTGATGCTTCTGATTCTTCAAATGATGAACTAAAAATCTCAGCATCTCCTTCCAATCCTGACACTTATGAATGGATAAATTTAACAGTAAAGACAGATGCTGATTATGCCGATTATAACGGAAAAATTAGATTTCCTAAATTCCAATATAAATCTAGTAGCTCATCTTCTTGGTCAACTATCTCTAACATCACATCTTCTACTTATATTTCTGATTATTCTTCTGCTTGGTCAGATTCATATTTCAGAACAGTTTCTGATGAAGACGGTAAGGCTACATTAAAAAATATAGTAAAATTCAAGAAAAGTGGATATTATAGAATTTATGTAGAAGATATGGAATGAAATGAATCTTATGTTCAAGTAAATGTAGATACATCAAGCTCAAGTTCATCATCAAGTAGCAATAATGATGAAATTGAACTTTCAACAAATAGAAAATCTCCATCTATTAGTCAATACGTAAATCTTACTATTGAGACAGATGAAGACTATGTTGGTAAATTAACATTAAGTGCAAAATATAGAAGTTCTTCATCTAATAGTTGGTCTAGCATATCTAATACATCCTCTACTTATTTCTCAGATTATTCAGATGAATGGGATGATGGATATTATAAAATGAAATCTTCTGATGATGGAGAGGTTACTTTGAAAAATCTAGTAAAATTCAGAAAAAATGGATATTATAGAATTTACGTAGAAGATACAGAATGAAATGAATCTTATATCCAATTTTCAGTGGGTGATGTAGATGACGATGAAAATGAATGAAGTAGTGTAGATGGATTTACTGTTAAGCAATTAAATGTTGTTAAAAAAGTGTATAAAGAATGGGACAATATGATATGACAAATGCAAAGAAAATATCCATCTTTGAAAAGAGATACTTACTGGATAAAATTATCTGATAATTTCTATGATGATATGAAAGATGTAATTAATGATAAAAGATACAGAGATTTTAGTGATTACAAAGATTTTCAAGAGGCGTTTAATGATTGGTACAAATATACAATGAGAAATATATAATTTATAAAAAGGAGAAAGAAAGCTGGCTTATAAAAGTAAGTCAGCTTTTTTGTTACTCGGATTTTTGTTTGATTTTTGTGTAGATTATTATATAATCAACTGATAAAATAAATCAGATTTTACCTTTTGAAAACACCCAAATGGCAATTAATGTAATAATTAAAGATCCTCAATGAAATGAAGTATGAGAATTTATTGCTGAAAATGGAAAAAATATCGCAGAACTTGCCGCTATGCATTGAATAGATATTCCCGTAAGTTGTGGCGCCTGAGTTTGTGGGGTGTGTCTATGTAAAATAGAAGAATGAAAAGATGCCGTAAAATCTGATGCTTTCAATTCCCCATTAATGCCCCTCAAAAATGATGAAAATTGAAATCCTGAAGAAGTTCTAGCTTGTATTGCTGGTTTTAATCCTGAAAAATTCGATGACTGACAAGATTATACAGTTATACTACAAAGAACATATTAGATTAAAAACGCAAGCGAAAAAATTCACAAAATATAAATAAACTCGTTTAGTATTAGGATGTAGAAAATATTTGAATAAAAATATTAATTAAAATTGGTAGAAATTCCGTGCTTTTGGATTATTAATATGAGTGTATGGTAATTGACTTTATTCTCGCATTTAAACAGCTTTTAGTCCAGCAGGATGAAGAAGCTTTCAATAAATTTTATTTAGAAACTGTTGATATTTTTTTTCGTTACCTAAAATCAAATTATTTTATTGATGAAGATGATATGCAAGATATTATCACAGATTTTTATATTAAGTGTTGGAATGGATTTCCTACATTCGATACAAACCAGAATTTTTCTGGTTGGATTTGGTCAGTTTTCAAAAATACATTAAAAGATTTCTGGAAAAAAAGATGAGAAACAGCATTTAGTGAAATTGATTCAGATAACGAAAGTTCTTTCGAAGATTCTCTTGAAGATGAAGAAGATTTTACTCAGATTTTAGATAATGAATATACATTTGATCAAATCCAGAGAACAATGTATGAATTAGATGAAATGAGCAAGGAAATTTTATCGTTGAAATATATTGAAGATAAAAGTTATGGTGAGATTTCAAGAATGTTATGAATTTCTCAAGACTTAGTGAGACAAAGATGTTCTAGAGCACTAAAGGCTTTAAAAATAAAACTATGAGATTTAGAAAAATAATTTCGGTTTACCTAAAATTAATAAATAACGAATGCAACTATGTTTTGCACCCATGGATTGAATTACAAATTGTGCAACAAGATTAATTACAAAAAATATTTTTGAAAAATATTGAAAAGAAAACGATTCATTAAAATTATGGACGGAATTTATGAATGTTGATGGATTTTTAATCAATCCGCATCAAGTAATAAAACATGCTTTAACAACTCAGTGACAAAAGCCAATTTTGCAAATTTATTGATGAAAAGAAGAGACTTTAATTAAAGCCACTGAAAAAATTCAAAGTGAATATGCTGATTTGTTTAGTTGAATAGAGTTAAATACCTGATGTCCAAGTAATACCGTAATGAAGGTTGGATGATGAAGTGATATGCTAAAAGATAAAGAAAAAACTCTAAATATAATCCAAAAATTATCTAAAATTCAGGGTCCACTCCAATTTTCATTAAAAACTAGAGCCTGATTAAATGAAAGCGATAAAATTCAGCAAATAGATTTTATCACAAAAGCTAGTAATTACTGTACAAAAATTTCAATTCACGGAAGGACTCTGAAACAATTTTATACATGAGAAGCTGATCGAAATTTTATAGCAGAAACTAAAAAAAGCATCAAAACTAACTGAAATACTAAATGTAAAATTATAGGTAATTGATGAATTAATTCTTATGATGATGCTGAGGATAAATTTTTGCAGTTTGATTTAGATTGAATAATGATAGGTCAAGCATCAATTTGAAATCCACGAATATTTACTCCTCATACACCAACACTTGAAGAAAAATATGAAATTTTGTTGGGACACTTAGATTATAGTGTTGCCTGCGATCAACGGTTTGACGAAAAAATTGCTAGTAAATCAGGAGAAATAAAAGCAAAAGACTTGGATATACCGCTCGAACGAATTAAAGATAGAGTAAAAGAAAATCAAAATAAATCTAATTTTCAACCGCATGCAATAATTGAATTTAGAAAGTTTCTTTTTCAATACGTGAAATGAATTTCATGATCAAAAGAACGAAAACAACAAGTTTTAATTTGTAAGGATTACCAAGAGTTAAAAGACCAGATTACTAATTTTTTTAAATGAAAATAGATGTAAAAATATTTATTTAAAAAAAGCTGACCGTTAAGATCAGCTTTTTATCTCAGAATTAAGATTTATTAATTGTTATCAGATTTTCTGAAGAAGATTACATATGCTCCATATAGTACAATTGCTGCTATAGCTATATATAAAATATTCTCAGCAGGTCCTGTAGCTGGAGTAGCTTTAATAGGTTCTTCTTCTCATCTTTTTGCATCAGCTTTATAGTAAAGATCTTTACATCAGTTTGTAAGCATGAAATTTTGTTCTCCGTCCCATTGCATTTTATAATCAAATTTTTCGTCACTCATCTTAGCTGTTCATAAACTCTTATATACTTCAGCCTCTGGATCAAAAATTGCGATTTCTACAACATCTCATTCAATGCTAGACCATTTTAATGTAATAGTATCTCATTTAACTGTATGAGTAACATTAGCTAAATCCATTCAAACACATGATGCCCCATGTTGTTCTACAACTTCATCTCATTTATCAGCCTCTCTTGCTAGTGTATCACATGCTGAAGCTTGTAAACATTTGTTGCTATCTAACCTAAAACATATTTCTTTTGATGGTGCACCAATAACATCAAACATATCAGCAGGAGAGATGAATGCATAATATGTTGCGCTTGGATTTACTTCATCAGATGGAATTTCAAATTTTACACTAGCATCACTATCACCAATCTCTACCTTCTTCATTGTAATCCTTGAAACATCAACTGATGGATCAGAAGATTTAATTTGATCTACACGATATGGGCTGAAAAACAAATTATAAACATTTGCTTTATCCATTGTTGAATCTTCAATTATAGAAGATGTGATAGTAACTCCATTATTAACCTCACAAGTTATAGCACTAGAGTCATCATATCACCAAGAGTTTTCATATTCATTCAAAAGTTTAGAATGAGCACCTTCTACTTGTGGAGTTCCATCATAAAATAAATCTGAAATCTCTAATTGAGCATTAGCTGCTCAGCAAAGTATAATAGACATCCCCATAATACTCGCTAAGGATAATAATGATTTTTTCATGACATGAATTAAATAAAATAAAAACATCACATAAAATTACTAATAACAAATGAACTTATATTATTATATTTATAGATTGCAAACAAAAATACTCAAATATTATCAAGAAAAGATTCTCTTTTATTGAAAAAAGATATATAAATATTTACTTTTATTTGTTGTGGTGCATATGATTCATAATGTTGCATATTTTTCTCATAAAGCTACCATATATTTGAGAAGATTTATTGAGAGAAACAAAGATAATTTTTGATAATTAGAAGAAATATTTTAAATATAGGCGTTTTATACAAAAGTCAATATTTTTGATTAAAAATACTCTAACATCAAATAAAAAAACATATTTTCAATTTGATTTTTGATTTTGTAAATTTATAAGGTCGACGTTGTGTTTTTTATTCACTCAATTTTTCATGAGGAGATTATTGGTGCTTCTTTCGATAATAATTGGTACATCTATATGATTTTCACTTGCTGCTCCTACTATATCAAATATTTCATATTCAGTTAAGTGAGACGATATAAGAATAAATCGAACAGATAATTCAGATTGATGATATATCGATATAAACCTTCAAGATCCCAAAACAAATGATTGGTTACATTTCGGAGAGGTTAAAACTAGCGATCAGACATTTACATATACTAAGCAATGGGATTGAGAGCAAAAGGTATGGATGATTCCATGAGATGGATGAGATGAAATTAGGTTCAATATAGGATGAAAAAAATCTTCTATTTGAGAAAAGACTGAAGTTACAAGAACAGTGATTTCTGCAGTACCAAAAACTGGACCAAGTGGAAGTTTGATATGAATTATATTAGCAACATTAGCAATTTTCGGTGGATATATCTATATAAAAAAAAGAGCTGACATTTAGCCAGCTCTTTTTTTCTTTTATTTGTCGATATCTATAATATTTCTAGAATCTTCCGTAATCTTTGAAATAGCTTCTTTTTCTGCCTGTTTCAAAGCTTCTTTTTTATATGGAGGAAGTTTATCTATATTTTTCCTGATATCTTTATATTTTTCAACCTGCTTTTGCCAAATATCAGGAATTATATCAGGAACGCTTTCAGAATTCTTCGGGGCAAAACTTAGATTCAATTCACTGAATTTACTTTCTACTAACTCTATAAAAGTCTTTTTTTGTTGAGGAGAAAGTTCATCAATAGTATTAGGTAATCATTCTACGATTCTATCTGCTTCTTCTTGTGCTAATTTAGGATTATTGTTTAATTCTGCAGTAGTTTTATCAGAATTTTCAGCAGAATTTACAATTTCTTCTGCATTATTAATTGGTTTAGGCTTTGGGGCTAATAATATCATTTTAATAATATTAACAAATAAAATTTATTTAACCATTAAATGAAACCCATTTTCATCTTGATGTAATGTATACACCCAAGATTCTTTTCAAACTTCTATTGGATACTCATTCGCACCATCTGGGACACTATACACATTTTTTCCGTCTACGTCTTCAATATGAATAATAAGTAATTTTGTCCTTCTTTGTGAATCATACCAAAAGTTAATTGGAATAATACAATCTCCATTTGGAGTAAGTGTTGGTTCAATATCATTTCCGATCACTTCAAATCAAAAGTGTATTCCATTTCTTTCTCATCATTCAAAATCCACTAATCCACCATCTTGTAAGTCTTCCTTAATAAGACGAAGATTATGCTTTGTAAGTTTTTTCTCAGATTTATTTTTAGTAAGATTTTTCGAAAAAGACTTCAAATCTGATAATCCGCTTGATTCATCAACTATTAATGATCAAAGTTCTGACTCGAGTCATTGAATAACATCTGTTTGAGGCATGTTAATTCCTTGTACCTCTTTATTGTCTGTATTGTTTGTCATTTTTTATGAGGTTAAGGAATTAAAAATTATTAAGTTTAGAACCAAGTTTTTGTAAAGTTTCCTCATCTTCCTTAGCTTGTTTTTCTTTTTGTTTATTAAACTTTTCTACCGCTTGGATAGTTTCCACCATTTTATTTTCTTTTATTGTAGAAGTAATTTTATCCATCGCCTTTTTGAAAATGATAACAAGCATATTGATTGTATGCTCTTCAAGTTGGTCATTTTCGACCATAGCCTTGATTCCTCGTCACATTTCCCAATCAGGTAATGCATCAATTACAGCTAGAATATACTCTTTTTTAGTCATATTGAGTAGTTTGATTTAAAACTCACAGCCAATTATATTCGAAAACGCAAAAAAAGTCAAAAAAAATCAGACTTTTTTATTGCATATTTTTTAATAAACAAAAAAGAGGCTTTTCGAACCCCTCAATTTTCTAGTTTGAATGCATTAATTCACAATCTAGATGAGAATGAATTACCCTATGGGCGAGCTATGGGATTCGAACCCATGACCCTCTGGACCACAATCAGATGCTCTAACCAACTGAGCTAAGCTCGCCATACCAATGGGCAAGAGAGATAGTAAATATTTCCTCAATAAATTCAAGTAAGATTTCCCAACTTGAAAATTTTATATAAAAATATACGATACAGTCTGTATTACAAGTTTATTTTCTATAATGATATGAAAATTGCTGGGGCAGTAATTGTTTGTATTCTATTATGATATTTCTGGATCCGATTAATTCAACATATTTTTGCTAAACAGCAAAGAAAAATTTCCCGAAATTTATTTTGAACTAGTTTTTTGTTGGTGTGATCATTATTTGCCTTCAATTTCATAATTAGATTGATTTTTCCATGAATAGAAGCTATTCAAAATGGCACAATGTCACTTAATCGATATTGATATTTTTTATTATATTGTGGGTTAATTTTTCTATTTTTAATTTTATTAAATTGAAATCGAAAAAGAAGACAGATTCGATTCTTATTTTTAATTTGGATTATTTTATTTTGAGTAGTTGGTATTTTCTGACTTAAAATATGAATCTCTGCTACAGTGTTATATTATTTAGTATTAGCATATTCTGAAGAATTTTTGAAAATTTGAGCGACAGAAAATGAGGTCAGTAAAACTAATTTTTATTCATCAGATTTGTTGTTTTTTTCTGTATTTATAGCATTATGATTTAGTATTATTGAGAATTTGTTCTATTTATGAAGTGAGTTTTTTAACTCAGGACAAGAATGAATTTGGTGATTGGTCTTTTGAAGATGAATTTTTACATCACTATTGCATTTTATTGCAACAGGATTGATAGCTTTATTATTATATAAACTTTATCAACAACAATATTTAAAAAACTTGAATGTGTGGCAGAAAATATGGAGAATAATAGTAGCTATACTGGTTTGAGTGTTGATTCATCGATGATATAATCTATCTGTTCAATATTCAAATTTACTTATATATATTATATTAGTATTTGGTGGATATTTTTTGCTTACATATTTATTATTTTTAAGTGATTCATTATACGCCAAGAAAGATTAAAAACTTATATATAATTTTACTCTTATATAACATTATATACATGTATATACCAAGCCAAGAAATATTGGAAAAATATGCGAACGTTATGGTAAATTTCGCTCTTCGAGGTGGAAAATGAATCAATCCATGAGATGTTGTCTTTGTTCAGCTCCCAGAGTGTGCGAAACCGTTTTATATACCACTTCAAACAGCAATACTTAAAGCATTATGACACCCAATTATGCAATATTTACCAGATGGGGTGGCTAGAAATTTTTACGAAAATGCATCAGATGAACAACTCAGTTTTGTTCCAGAAGAATATCAAAAATGAAGAATTGAATCGATGACACATAACATATTAGTTATAGCAGACGCAGATTTACATGAATTAGATTGAATAGATCCATCTAAAATGATGAAAAAAATTCAAGCAAATAGAAAATTTCGTGATTTAAGAGACAAGAAAGAAAGAGAATGAAAATTTTCATGGACTATATGTATGTACTGAACAGAAGCTATGGCAAAAGAAGCGTGATTATCGTTAGAGAAATATCGGAATCAAATTATTACTGCCTGTTTTTTAGATGAAAAAGACCCAGTTCAAAAACGGAAAGAGGTGAATGCGGAAACACACCGTGTAAAGAATAAACTTAATGAACTTCAGCTAGAATATGTCCATGTAATCGGACCAGATGAAGATTTGAAGGTTAGAATTTGATCTGATCGTTTATGGGAAGCATGATGAGGGTGCAATATTCCATCATTTGAGGTTTTTACATCCCCAGATTGTAGGGATGTAAATTGACGAATGAAATGTAATCAGCCTTTATATAGATATTGAAATTTGGTAGAATGAATCAAGCTTGAATTCAAAGACTGAAAATTAATATCAGCTCATGCTGATAAAAATAATGAAATTTTGCAAGAAATGGTAAAAATTGAATGAATGGACCATTTATGAGAATTCAGTTTAACAGATGCAAGAATATCCAAAATTACTCACTTTATGGCAGAAACTCTTTTTGATGAAAATGTATGATGAGAATATGGTAACACACATATTGCCTTAGGAAAATGATTTGATGAATGTTATGCATGAGATAAGTCTAAGCTAGATAACCAAGAATTTAAAAAATCTATCTGATTAAATACATCACCAGAACATGTAGACGTAATTTCTACTGAAAAAAGAAAAGTAATATGAATGTTACAAGATGGCAGCGAAATATTAATATACGAAGATGGAAGATTCATAATATAAAAACCCATAAACATATTATATCATAAAAATTAAAAAACGCAAGTATATAATTACAAAAAAAGTATCAAAATATTTGCGTTTTTTTTGATTTGGGGATATAATTTGATTAAAGATTTTTTATATCTTATTTGCACAAAAATGAATAGATTCAGAATGAATTTACATCCTAAGACTCTTTTCCCAGGAAGTAATGGTAATGGAGAGGCTTGGAAGTATGAAGTTGAAACACCAGGGGACGCTACTGAGAATTATAGACAAGAAACACAAGATTTATCAAGAGACATTATTGATAATACTGGTTTTGCTGGTTCTACAGACCTATTTTTAAATACAGCATGAGAATTTGTTGCTGAAGAATCCTATAAATCTAGTAATGATATGGAGCAACTAAACAAAAAACGCAGAAGATTCTGAGAGAGATGTAGGTTTAAAAATTCTCAATGAGAGGAATATGCAAAAGTATGGGATAAAAATATAACAACAGGATTTTGATCATTGATTACTACTCTTAGAGAAAATTGATATTTTAATAATAAAGATGAAAAAACGGAGACAGAAAAAGTTAAAGAAAAATATATAAATGAGATTAGAAACCAATATAGAGACAAAGTTTGGAATGCTTCAGAGAAAGATTTTAACCAAATAAAAGATGTTTTATTTACAGAAAATTCAGGAAACTACCCAGCAAATAAGATATATAAAGAGTTAACTTGAGCTGCTACAATATTTGATCAAAAAACAACATCTATGGAGTGATATAGAACGAGAGTCTTGGATAACAATACCTTATCAAACGATAATTCAGCAATAGAAAATATGAGCGATAAGGATAGTAGAAATTTCTTAAAAAACGATGTTGTTGAATATTTGTGGAATATCAAAAAAACTCCATGAATATTAAAAGCTTTACAATTTTTACCAATTGTTAATGCCAAGATAGATAAACAATCAGATCAGGATAGGAAGGCAATTGATGATTTTTTGAAAGCTTCAGAAAAAATCACTGTAGCATGAAACGAGGATAAAGCCCTAGTATTATTAGATCTTTTTAACAGTGGAGATATTAAATCAAATACACCAGAATCAAAGTATCAAGAAATTTTAAACAACCACAACCCAAAGATTACAGTAGATGACAAATATTTAAAAGATATTGTAAAGGCATTGTGATTTTATAAATCAACACAAAATGATAAAAACTCCCCAGATAATCAACATGCTATTTATTTAAGCGTTTTAGAAGCAATCAAACAAAACGGTGGAGTTAAATGAGCGGCCAATTTTTTCAAGCCACTTGTAGAACAAAGTAAAAAAGATAAAAAAACAGAAAAAAAAGAATGATACAAGGAAGGAAAAGCTTTGGACCCAGATTTCAGATGGTTTGCGATGAAATTATCAATCACTGATTTTTCAGATGCTACTCGTTTGTATAAGAAAAATGAAGATTATTTTGCAAAGTGTTCCGTAGAAGATATATTAGCAAATTTAAATAATGACATTATTATAAGCCAAAGAGATATTTGATGAGAAAAATGATGACAACAATTTTTGGATGCCTTCAAAAGAGTATGAAGAGATGTGGCAATTCCAAATTTATTAGCACGTGCTAAATTAGAAAATAATATGTTAGGTCTTTGATTGAAAGATGAAGAATTTACAGAAGAAGAAATTAAAAAGTGAAATAAAAAACTAATTTTGTTACTACAAAACATCATTAGTAAACCAGGAGCAGACTTCATTACACTGCTATCTCAAGACGTAAGCAAAGATCCATTTGAATGACGAGAAGCCGCAGACAAAAAAGCAGCAGAATTAATATCAGAGTTGAACTTAGAATGATTGAAAACAAAACTAAAAGATGCTTGATTCCAAACTCCTGAATCAATGCAGTCTTGATTAGCTCAGGCTTTGTATACAGAATATAATAGATGAATATGAATATGAGGAAAAATATCATTTGATGAATGGGTTGATTGATTAGATTTGAACGCCGGATTTCAATATAGAGATAATGGAACTGTTGCTGTGTGATTAGGGATAAATTATGGTAAATCAATAAAATTGTGAAAGTGATGGTCTGCAAACCCAGAATTATCAGCTTGAGCATTCATTCCATTGTGAACTTGAAGGGTGGATCCAAAATCAATTGCAGGTGGTGGGTTTCATCTTGAAATTGCCAAGGAACGAATTACAGAAGCTTGAACAAAACATCGTATATGAGTAGAAGGTTGAGTTTTCTCATCTTTTGCCGGAGCAGTTGTAGTATCAGCATGACTCAACTGGAGTCAAGATAAAATGGGATGAATAGATGAAAAAGAGCCAGAAGTGAAAGATAAATTTGAAAATCAAATATTAACACCAATGTTAGAAGATCTAAGTTCAAGATGAATTACAAAACTAGATTTTAGTGATGCTATTACTTTAAATGCAGTAAAAGTAATTATAAAAGAATATGCTAATAAGTATAAAGCAAAACCAGAAGAAATAAACAATGTAGTAAATACAACTCTTAGAATTTTAACAAACTATAATAATGCTGATATTTCTAAGGAAGGAATCAGAAAAATTATTTCTAGTGAGGTAGCAGAAAGATATGCTTTGGCTTGGGCAAACGCACAAAAAGAAAAAGTGGCAGATAAAAATGCATACTTATGATGAGCTGGAGCCGGAGTATTTTGGATTACAGGATCTCAACTTGTATGAATATATGCAAATATACAAATAAAAAAACATAATTTAGATGGTTATGCTGATAGATGGTGAAAAGAATACCGATTAGAGCATGATTTCCAAACAGGACGAACAGAAGATCTTATCAATAAATTTAATATAGAGGCATGATTTAATGAATGAGAAGGATTAAAAGTAGAGAACTGATTCGTAGTTATTCCACAGAAGCTTGCATACAAAGTGCATGTAAATGAGAAGTTAAAATGAAACATGAAAAAAGATGAAAACTGAAATGTTCTTCTACATTTACAAACTCCAATGGCAACACAAACACATACATGAACATCATTAAAATCAAGTGAAATAGTTATTTGATGAATAAATTGAAAAGATTATCAAAAATTGAATAGTTTAAGTAGCGAACGATTTACAGAACAAGATATAGATCCAACTAAGATTTTAGAATTGGGAGAATGAATAGAAAATTATAGTGCCGAAACTCTAAATAAAGTTTTGGACGAATTGAAACAAAAATTTTCTAATGAAAAAGCACTTCAGGAATTTAAATTTGACGAAAATTCTGAAGAAACAAAAACTCTTATAGAAGCACTTAAAGAAGCTTCAGTTCAGAAAAAGAAATTGAAGATTACACTTAAATGAGGGAAATCAGAACAAATTACTTGTAGTCATGAAACAGCTGATTGAGTATGAGTAGAAATGCATTATGAAGCAAATTTCGAGATGTTTGATAAAGCAGCTGAAGAAATAGCTAATGCTGTATATGCAGAAGCTCTAAAATTAACGAATCCTCATGCATTATGGGAAGTAAAACATAATAGACGTGACAAATCTGGTAAAGAAATAAATTCGCATTGGCCAGAGTATGATCCTTTTGATAAAGCAATGCAATCGGGGGATTATATAAAGGCTAGGGAAGCAATAAAACCAATTTTTACAAAATTGGATAAGAATTATAAAGGGTTGTCTAATTTTGCAGCAATATCAAGTAAATTAGATGCAATTACAGATCCTACAGTTCTCTGACAAGCTTTGATGTCGGTTAGAAATATTTTTGCCAGAGCAGATAGTGTTAAGTGAGCAGGTAATAATTATGAATTTAAACAATGGACAACCGAAAGGGTAAAAAAATGAAAAAGACAAAAAGCAGTATGAAAAGAAGTGCCAGCAAACATGTGAGATATTATCGCAAGAAGAGAGGGAAAAGTTAAAGCAGCTTGATCTCAAATTAGATGAACTATTGATCGTTCAAATATTCCAGATGATTATAAAAAAGCATACTTAGCATTACTTGATGCTTCATGACAATATAGAGAGAAAACAGGTAAATTCAATATAAAGCAAGCTAAAGCAGCACAATTAGGTAATACAATTTGATTTAATCTATGAGATCATACAAATCCAGAAAATCCTCTATTTAACCCTGAAATTTATGATCCAATGGTAGATTTGAAAGATCTAGAAGGTTACGGATTTTCAGCAGAACAAAGAAATAAATTGCATCAACGTGCGATGGAAAACTTTGTTAAAAACGAAACTCTTATTGCTCCAATTTTAAAAGCCTTATGATTAGAATGAGGTAAAGTTGAGGTTAAAGAGTTTAAAGACTGAAAAATTACCCTTGACATTTTAAAAGATAATGTTAAAAAACAAGTTACATTAGAAGCAGATTTAAAATTTGGATATTTTACTCAATGTGTAAACCATACACTTATCTTAAGTGACATTTCAGCGACTACAGAGGATGGAGCGAGTGTACATTTCAATTCTGGAGTTTGGGAACCAGGAGTTAATAAAGAGTGAAATAAACTTGTGAAAACATCTACTTACTCAATTACAGTTGGTATAGCTGTGACTACTGGAGGATGAGGAGATTCTGGAATTAAAACAGAATGAGGAACAAGTAGTACAGAATTACCATCCACAACTCCAAGTCAAACAAATAAAACCTGAACAAGTAATGGTCCTGCAGGAGATTGAAGCAAGACAAATTCAAGTTATTGAGGAAGAGGATAATAAGAAAGTCAGTTAATCAATGATATTATAATATTTTATATTATATATGTAGAAAATGAAAAATAAATTATTATGGGGAATTCTTAGCATAGGTATCATGATACCATGCATTGTTTGAGCGTCAAGCCCAAACGGTCGAGTTCAATGACACCCAGTCTC
>JAEEGL013780560.1_pt1 | contig 31256 bp, 18 predicted proteins | sample 9134231 | NCBI WGS metagenome assembly JAEEGL01 (sample SAMN16246548, study PRJNA631951) | gut metagenome | biome: gut microbiome; feature: rumen; material: fiber-attached | host: Bos | place: Iran: Karaj | collected 2018-10
GAACTGATAGGGACGACGCTCGACATTGATGGTCTCGATCTTTGCACCGGCGGTGAAAGTATTTTCGAGGATGCGGCCATTCTCGAGATTACGGAGTTTTGTCTTGACGAATGCGGGGCCCTTGCCAGGTTTGACATGCTGGAACCATACGATCATGCAAGGCTTACCGTTGAAATTGAGGTAGAGGCCGTTTTTGAAATCAGCTGTTGTTGCCATATAATTAACTATTAATCAGTTTCGGATATAACGTGCAAAAATAAGGAATCTCGTTTATTATTGCAAATTTTTGATGGCAGATGCCACATCTTCCAGCAGCCACTTTGGTGTGGAAGTGGCTCCGCACACTCCGACAGAGTCTTCCGGACGGAACCACGCGGGGTCCAGTTCGGACGCGGAACCCACATTGTATGTGCGGTCATTGACGCGTTTGCACAGATCGCTGAGCACCTTGCCGTTGGAACTCTCCCGCCCGGCGACGAACACGACCACATCGTGGGCGCGGGCGAAATCCGCCAGTTCCCTGTGCCGGGACGCCACCTGACGGCAGATGGTATTATGCACTGTCAGAAGCCCCTCCGAGGCCATACGGCCGGAAAGATATGCGCAAAGCTCTTCATACTCCACAGGGCTTTTCGTTGTCTGGGAGAAGATATCCACCCGTCGTGTGACGTCTATGGCCCCTGTTGAGATTGCATCCTTCAACTGGGCGAGGCTTTCCACCACCACGGCCTTTCCGTCCACCTGCCCCACTAATCCCAGCACTTCTGCATGGCCGATTTTTCCGAAGATGACTATCTGCCCGTCCGGCCGTCCGGCCAGCCATGCTTCCCGTATGCTTTTCTGAATGTTCAGCACCACCGGGCAGGTGAAATCCACCACCTCGAAGCCCTTCTCCCGCGCAAGACGGTAGGTCTGAGGCGGCTCTCCATGCGCGCGGATCAGCAGAATCGGCCGGTCTGCCTGCATTCCCCCCTGGGGACGTGCCACCCGCGCCACGGAAGCGGGGGGACTGTCGACGGAGTCGATGGTGGGGTGAGGCGAAACCGAACTCCCCAAGGGGGAATGCAGGGAGACCAACGTGCGCAAGCCCTTCTGCCGGAGACGGGCCAGCTCGGCCTCGTTATGAACGATAGCCCCGAGAGAATACAAGACCCCGCTCTCCGCAAGAAGCCGCTCAGCGCCGTCTATGGCCCGGATCACTCCTTTGCAGAAACCGGAATTCCTATCTATTTCTACGATCATCAGCCGAGAATGCCGAACTTGCCCTGCATCAGCCCCTGTATCCACACAAGTTCCTCATGCAGGTTCATGTCGGAGTTGTCGAGCTCGAAAGCGTCGTCCGCCCTCTTCAGCGGGGATGTGGCGCGATGGGAATCGATATAGTCGCGTTCCTTCAGATTCTTCATCACCTCCTCCATGGTGGCAGGCGTCCCTTTTTCCTGAAGCTCGTCGAAGCGGCGCCGGGCGCGAACCTCGTCGCTGGCCGTCATGAATATCTTGAGTTCGGCCGCCGGGAAAACGGTCGTGCCTATATCGCGGCCGTCCATGATGACGCGCCCGTTGACGCTGAAAGCATGCAGCCGTTCATCCACCCAGCTGCGCACGAAAGGCACGGCCGAAATGGGGCTGACATACGAAGACACCTCCATGGTGCGGATTTCCTTTTCGATATCCCGTCCGCCGCTGAAAAGATGGGTGGCGCCTTCCCCCGGACGCTCGAAATGAAGGTCGAAACCATCGTCCAGGGCCGCCTTGAGCCCCGGCTCGTCTATGCCTTCCGGGCCGATCAGGCCCTTCTCCATGGCCAGCAGGGTCACCCCCCTGTACATTGCGCCGGAATCCAGATAAAGAAAACCGAAATTCTTCGCCACGAGCTTGGCGAAGGTGCTTTTGCCGGTGGAAGACCATCCGTCCACGGCGATGATGATGTCGGGTACAGTTATCATACGAAATTGGTTACGTCTTGTGCAGAGACAGGGTTGCCGCCCAGGATGAGGAGGCGCTCCACGACATTGCGGAGTTCGCGTATGTTGCCTGGCCAGTGCCTGGCCTGAAGCAGCTTGATGGCATCAGGTGTGAATTCCACCTTCCCCTTTCCGCTCTCGGAGCAAACCTGCTCCACGAAATAATCCACCAGCTCCGGAATATCCTCCTTGCGGTCATCCAGGTTGGGGACCTTTATGAGGATCACGCTAAGGCGATGGTAGAGGTCTTCGCGGAAGCGCTTCTCCTCTATCTCCCTGAGCAGGTCTTTGTTGGTGGCAGCGATCACGCGCACGTCCACCTGGATATCCTTGTCCGAGCCCACGCGGGACAGTTTCTTCTCCTGAAGCACGCGGAGCACCTTCGCCTGAGCGGCGAGCGACATATCCCCGATTTCGTCGAGGAACAGGGTGCCGCCGTCCGCCTGCTCGAACTTGCCTTTGTGCTGCTTGATGGCGGATGTGAAGGAGCCCTTCTCATGCCCGAAAAGTTCACTCTCTATGAGTTCCGAGGGGATGGCAGCGCAGTTAACCTCGATGTACGGCATGGCGCTGCGGGCGCTCTGCTGATGGAGGCTGCGCGCCACGAGCTCCTTGCCAGTTCCATTGGCGCCGGTGATGAGCACGCGGGCATCCGTGGGAGCGACCTTGGAAATCATGTCCCGGATTTGCTGAAGGGCGGCGGAAGATCCCACCATCTGCTGGCCATACACCTTCTTCTTCAGCACTTTGTTATCCTTAACCAGCGTCGTGCGCTCGGCGGCATTCTTTACGGTGATGAGGATGCGGTTCAGGTCCAGAGGCTTCTGGATGAAGTCGAAAGCGCCTTTCTTGATGAATTCCACGGCGGTTTCTATATCTCCGTGACCGGTAATCATGATCACGGCGGAGTCTATCCCTTCCTGCATCACGAAATCCAGCACCTCGCCACCGTCTTTCACAGGCATCTTTATATCACAGAACACCACGTCGTAGTGATCCTTGGCCAAGGCTTCGATGCCCTGGGCGCCGTCTTCCGCAAGGTCCACTTCATAACCTTCGTCGCCAAGTATCTCCTTAAGTGAATTGCGTATGGCGCGCTCATCATCTATTACCAGTATTTTCATTGTCCTTCCTCCATTTTCTTAGCCGCCAGCATCTCGGCGTACTCCCTTTGGGCCCGCTCCACCGAAACCGAACGCTTGAGCACGAAACCCGAGCCCAGGTACTTGGTGCGCACGTCGTCATCTCCCGCAAGGGCCTCCGGTGTGCCCTGCTGGAGGATGGTTCCCTCGTAGAGGAGATATGCGCGGTCTGTGATGGCGAGAGTCTCACCCACGTTATGATCGGTGATGATGACGCCGATGTTGCGGTATTTAAGCTTTGCGATAATGTATTGGATATCCTCCACGGCGATGGGATCGACTCCCGCGAACGGTTCGTCCAGAAGGATGAACTTGGGGTCGATGGCAAGGGCGCGCGCTATCTCGCAGCGGCGGCGCTCACCTCCGGAAAGCTGGATACCCAGGTTCTTGCGTACCTTTGTCAGATTGAACTCGCTTATCAGCTGCTCCATCCTTTCCTTGCGGGCCGCTTTGCTCATGCCTGTCATCTCCATGACAGAAAGGATGTTGTCTTCCACGCTCAGGCGACGGAATACCGAGGCCTCCTGCGGGAGATAGCCGACTCCCTTCTGGGCACGTTTGTACATGGGGAGGCCGGTGAGTTCCTCGTCATCTATGAAGATTCGCCCTTCGTTGGGCACTATCTGTCCGGTAATCATGTAGAAGCTGGTGGTCTTGCCGGCGCCGTTGGGGCCGAGGAAGCCGACGATTTCGCCTTGGTTAACTTCCATCGAAACGCCCTTCACAACGGTGCGCACACCATATTTCTTAACCAGATTTTCGCAGCGGAGTTTCATTTGCTCAACTAATTTGCATCAAGTCCGAGATCCTTCACCAAATGAAGGACCTCCGGATTGGTATTCATCAATTCCTGTGCCTTTTCTGCAGGCATGTAAACTTTTTTTTCAATTTCTTCAGAAGGTTTCACCGTAATGCCCAGGCGGACCCTGCCGTTGCCGAGGATGCGGGCGAAAGAATTCTCCATATTGCGGAGCAGCCCGTTCTCTATCCATTTCTTCTGGGCCTCGTTGGTCACTTCGAAACTGACCGTCTTGAAGCCGTCGCCTTCTTCAAAGCTGAGAGGAGCGTTCCCCAGGGCATTCTCGAGACGGGGCTTGCCCGCGGCGCATTCCTTCACCAGTTCGGGCCATTTCTCGCGGATAGTATCGTCTGAAGGGAGTTTTTCCGGAGAGGGCGTATCCCCTGCCTCCGCGTCGCTGGGCGACCCGTTCCGGGAAAATGCTGCGGCAGGGGATACGCCCTCTCCGGAATCATCGGCCAGCAGACCGGACATGACGGACTTTGCCCTGGATGCCCGTTTTTTTGACGGCTCAGGCGCAGGGGCCGGTTTCTCGACCTCTTCAATATCCAGCAACTCCATCGGCTCATCAGGGGCATGGCGGCCATCTTGCTGGTTATCAGCACTTTGAGCCTTCGTCTCCTCCTTGTTTTCGGTGGGGAGGGATGTGGCTTTATTGCTGGCATTCAACGACTTGGCTGCCACGGCCGGCGCTGAAGGCGTTGTAGCGGCCACCGCTCCGGTTGATTCAGGCATGCCGCCGAGGAAAGCCAGCTTCATCAGCGCATACTCTATGTGCAGACGCTGGTTTGTGCTGGCCTTGTAGCCGGCCTCGCAGGCGGTGGTGATGCCGAGGGCATCGTATATAAACTTCAGGCTGCATTTCGCCGCCTGTTCCTTATAGCGGTTCTTCAACGATTCGGGGAGGTCCAGGAGGGAATCCAGGCCACCGGTGCGCGCAACCAGCAGATTGCGGAAGTGCTCGCCCAGGGCGGAAACGAAATGCAGGGCGTTGAAGCCTTTGGAAAGGATATCGTCGAAAGCGAGAAGGGCGGAGGCATAGTCCTTTGCAAGGAAATTCTCCACCAGCTTGAAACTGTAGTCGTAGTCCAGCACTCCAAGGTTGCGGATCACGTCGGCATAGTGGATGTCGCTGCCGCAGAAGGCCACAGTCTGGTCGAAGATGGTGAGGGCGTCGCGCATGGCTCCATCCGCCTTCTGGGCTATCACGTGAAGGGATTCATCATCCACCTTCACACCTTCCTTGTCTGCGATGCCGCGCAGGTTCCGCACCATGTCGGAGATGCCGATACGGTTGAAATCGTAGGTCTGGCAACGGGAAAGGATGGTAGGGAGAACCTTGTGTTTCTCGGTGGTGCAGAGGATGAAAATGGCGTATGACGGGGGTTCTTCGAGGGTCTTCAGAAAGGCGTTGAAAGCCGCCTGGCTGAGCATGTGCACCTCGTCGATTATATACACGCTGTAGTTGCCCACCTGAGGAGGAATCTGCACCTTCTCCATCAGGGTCTTGATATCTTCCACGCTGTTGTTGGACGCCGCATCCAGCTCGTAGATGCAGTAGGACCGTCCTTCTGCGAACGACACGCAGGATTCGCACTCGCCACACGGCTCCATATTTGCAGTAGGATGCGAGCAGTTGATGGTTTTGGCGAAGATTCGTGCCGTGCTGGTCTTGCCGACGCCCCGGGGGCCGCAGAACAGATAGGCGTGCGCCAATTGACCGCGAAGAATTGAATTCTTCAGCGTCCTGGCTATATTGTCCTGTCCGATCAGTGTTTCGAAAGAATCCGGACGGTACTTGCGTGCAGAAACGATATACTCACTCATAGGTTACAAAAATAATAAAATAAAGTGTAACTTTGCCTCCGTGAGAGCGATGATAAGAAAATATTTGGTGATCGCAGTCCTGGTGTTCTGCCAGATATGCGCCTACGGCGAGGGCAGGGTGTACACCCGGAAGGCCCGACTGGAGGACTTCCCGTCCCGCACCACCCGCGTCGTGCTCACCGGAGGACAGATGTTCGATGCTGTGCTGAAAGAGGAAATCTCCAGCCGCTGGATGGTTTCTCCATACGAGTTCTGCTCGGTCGCGGACTACAACAAAGACCGAAATACCGACCTCTACTACTTCATCCGCTTCACCTTCGACAACGATTTCACTTACATGACCCTCACCAAGGGCGGCAACCCCGAGAACGAAAACCAACTCAAGCAGGGCTTTGACGTGGTGCGCATTCCCATCGCCCCGGCGGTCATGGCCGGAGGAGACGAGTTGGTGTATCTCCCCGCATACATTGACATTATGCAGGAATACATCACCAGGGCGATGGAATCGGAAAAAGTGGCCTACAGGGGCCTCAAGGGCATCTGTTCTAAGACAATTGGCCCAGTCCATACCGACAGGAACGAGGCCATCTCCGCTTTTCTTGCGGGAGACGCCTTCGCAAACGCGAAGGTGGTGATAACCTCATCGTCTTCCAACAGGAAGATCGAGATGGTCATCACCACCGATACTCACGAACTTCGCAGTATCCGCAGGAAGAACTAGAAGCTCATCTTGAGCGACATTCCTGCCGTAGGCTGGAACGTGCTGCCGCTTGCAGTTGCTGCTGAAGGAGTCAGTGCGAAGTAAGGTTCAAAATTCAGGTCAAGAGATGCCCTGCGGCCATACAGGTCCTGATAATACATGTTCTTCACCTTTGCAACCTTGGAGGCATCGCAACTGGACCAGATGCACAGGGCCAGATCGGCGACCAGACCTCCTATCAAGATGCCTGCGCTGGTTTTTGCCGCCTGTTCGTCATTATATCCGGTCACCTTGCCGTTTCCGTCCGTAATGACAGACTCGGTAAACTTCTGGCCTGCGGACCTGACTACTTCCAACAGGACGCATTCACCTGCAAAGAAAGCAACGCCGCGGCCAAACTCACCCATGCACATCTGAGCCACACCGGGAACGAAGAAAGATACCACGCCGGAAACTGTCTTGTTGTAAGGATCGATGGACTGAGGCACATACATCTTGGTGTCATACATTTCCTTAACCTGTTTGTACTTCATCCCGGGAACGACCTGGGCATTTGCCTGCGCCAGAGATGCCAGCGCGAGGACGATAACCAAAAGCTTTTTCATCTTACTGATAATAATATTGGGTTTTACTTCTTTTCGAATATGATCACATAATCCAGCGGAGCATTCACGAAGCGATCGACGTCAGTCCAGTGGTCAGCCTCCACAACGGGGACAGGATCCATGATGTGGAAGGCCAGGGCGAAGCAGCCGGTAGAAATCTCCAGGGTCTTTCCAAGCGTGAAGGAATGTACACCCGGGGTGATGAAAGTGAAATCCTTTTCATTATTCAGCTTGCCGGCCCCGGTAGCCAGATCGACGGTAACGGTGCTCTCTCCTTCAGGAATGGGATTATAATATTTGGACAGGTCTTCCCCGCTATGGGCATCAGACTTGTTCCACTTGCAATCCCAGCGCTGTCCGTCGGCTCCGTATCCCCAGGTAATGGTGCCGCTTACCGAAGTGCCGCTCATTCCGGTGATGGCAATCGTAAGAGTATTGTCGGTTTCAGCATAGACCGATTCATTCCAGGTTCCCCACTGCGCTTTGTCGATGGGGCTCACGAAAGCCGGATCGGTTCCGGAACCGCCGTTGACCCAGAGTCCCCAAGGACTCTTGCTGCCTTCTCCCATCACATTCCAGGTTCCGGGAAGCGTGTTGAAGTCGAATTCATAGACCGGAGGGACAAACTTATAATCGGCATCGGTAGTCTGGGAAGCAGCCGGGACGGTGAATCCGTCGGGCATTTTTTCCAGTTCTATGAACAGCTGGCGGGGATGCACGGCAATCACGTTATAGTCCGTGTAGAGATAATCTCCCCACAGATCCCGTGTGCCTGTGATTTCAAAGCGCAGGGCCTCGGTTGTTATGGTCACCGTCCTGGGCGAGATAGGTTTGCCGTTGGGGTCGGTTGGAGGAACCGGCATCTCATAAGCGCCTTCAGGAACCAGCTCCGCCTTTGAGGTAGTGCCGTCCGGGCGGGTAAATACTATGGAGTTCTCTTCTCTTGCAAAGGTGCCTGTGGAGCGCGGAAGCAGTTCGTAGAATTTTTGCAGGTCAACGTCCAGCCCCGTTTCCGGGTTCTTGGAGCTGTTGTAGATATGCCACCAGTTGCGTCCATCTTCACCGGCCCAGTTGTTGAACGTTCCGTCGGAATTGAATACCAGATAGTTATCCTTCAGGGCAGTGACTCCACGGCCGTCATCGTTATTGAAAAGCTCCGTCTGCCCGAACAGATCCAGAACCTTGCTTCCTTCCCATTCAGGCCCGGTGCCGCCCCATAACCATAGGTGAGTAATCTTGTAAACAGGGTTGGCAGACTCCATGGATGTGATGTCAAGCACAGTTCCGGGCGCGAGGACCTGTCCGCTCAGATCCATTTCGGAAACAGCCTTGTCTTCAACATAGGCAGTGATCGAGCAGCTTGTGAGCTCTGCGGGGGCAAGGACCACGGGATAGACGACCCCTTTCTGGAAATCTCCCTTGACCTCGACCTGGGAAGAAGACGCTGCGACGACGGGTGAATCTCCCGAATAATCCACGGTGAAGGCGCCGGCGATCTTCACGGCATCGTCGGCCTTGATCACGACGGACGTAACTCCGTCGAAAGCCACGGAAATATTCAGTACCGCCACGAGATTCCTGAAATAGAGGAGGTCGCTCCTGCTCTTGGCAACCCTGTAGGAAGGAACGGGAGTTGCAGTGCTCTGCTCCACGGGGATATCGAGCAGAACCCCGGTTGCGCTCAACTGCACGCCGTCGTTCGAGGGATATAGGGCGAATACCGACTCTGTGCCTTTCTTGATGGTTGCAGGGAAACTGCCCACTGCGCCGTCATCGGCAGTATTGGTCGCCTTTACGGTGGAGCTGCCGTCAAAAACTGAAATCACATCGCCTTTCTTCCAGGTAGGCTGGCTGCCGTCGGATAGCGATTCGATGGTTGCAGTGAACGTCACGTCTCCTCCGAATCCTTCTTCTGAAGGTTCCTCCGGACCAGGAACGGGATTCTGGTTCTGATTATGGTTGTCCGGCTCCTCCGGAATCTCGATGTCGGAACCGCAGGACAGCACGGAAACCGCTGCAAAAACAGTGAAAAGGATGTTGATGATCTTTTTCATACGCATATTATTTATTGATTATCAATTCATTGTATCCTTCAGCCGTCACGGTGAAAGGCCCTTCTGCATCGCATTCCACGCTCACCATGCGCCTTTCCCCTGGGAGAAGATTGAAATATCCTTCCGAAAAGATGGCGGGCAGCACGCGGGCGCCGTCCTTCCGGAGCGAAAGCTTTACTGCCAGGGCCGGCACCCTTGAAACATTGCTCAGCTCGTAACGGCCGGCGCCAAGCTCCTTCAGCTTCAATCTGGCCGCCGGGAGGGAATTCAGTTCCAGGAACTTGCCGGAAGAGGGCAGCAGGTAGTCGTTAAGCGAAATCACGCGACCGGCCTTCAGCAGACGCAGCCGCACAAGCTGCGCTCCCCTGCCGGCGGGAAGGCTGAGTTCCTTCAGCGGAATCAGACTGTTCGCAGGCGCTTCGAAACTGCCCAGATCCCTGCTCCACAGACGCCTGCCCTGCAGGTTGAAAACTTCGGCAACAGCACTCAAACCGGCGAAGCTTTCGCATGTGGCATTCAGCACAACCGCCTTGCGGTCGTTAAGGTTCATCTGTATATGAAGAGGCTCACAGGCTTTTCTGGCGCCGAACCATGAGCCCATGGTCTCGCAATCCCATGAATAGGTCTGCCACTCCACGCTGGGCCAGGCCGGATGGCTCATCCACAGCAGCACTCCGGAAGTGTTGTTCCACATGCGGCTGTTCCAACTCTCGAACATCGCCCGGTAGCTGTCATATCCCATCATCTGCGCCTTGCGGCAGAAATCCTCCAGCCCGTCGGGGGCGCCGTACATCTCGTTCAGGGCATCTTCGAATGCCTTCACCTCAGGATGGAAATCGTGATAGTGCCAGGCATCTCCTATCGGCCAGCGGTCCGCCTCCGGCAGGAAGGACTTCATCGACTCGGCGGTGGGGAAGGATGGCGAGCCGAGCTCGGTGTTGAAGCCTGCAGCCAGGTCGGTGTAGTACCAGGATGCTTTCTTGATATAGTGCCAGGGACCGCTGCTGCGCAGATTGCAGTAGCGGGAGTTGGGATGATAGTGGCGGGTGCCGTCTTCGGCGGCGATCATCTCCGAAAGGGCCGTCTCGAGGCTCTCCGGGGCATATCCCTCGTTGCGCGGGCACCAGATTGCTATGGAAGGATGGTTGCGGAAGCGGCGAACCACGTCGGTGGCGTTTGCCATGAAGAGAGGCTCGTCCTGCGGGTTCAGGTTATAGCCTTCGGTGGAAATCCAGAAATCGTTCCAGACCAGGATGCCGTATTCGTCCGCGAGGGAATAGAAGGCCTCCTCCGTGCTCTCTCCCGTCCAGTTGCGTATCATGTTGAATCCGGCGGCACGGTGGAGTTTGAAGTAAGGCTCCAGCCGTTCGCGGGACACACGCTTGCACATGTCGTCCATGCCCCAGTTGCCGCCCCGGCAGAAGATGCGCATCCCGTTAACGCGTATTACCAGATAGGGCGACATGCCGTCGTCTTCCAGCACTTTCAGGGCCGTCCGGGGAACACCGGGCATGAGCGACGGCACCTCAACCCCCTGCCCCACTCCGCGAAGCAGAAGATTGTCGAAGATGGCGCCCTGCGAAGGGTCGTATTCTATGCGGACACCTTTCTGCCAGGGGGTGTCCACGGTGAGTTCGTAGGAGAACTCCCTCACGCCGAAGCGTATGGTCTTGCTGTCGGACAGCTTGCCTTCGGATGAGCAACGGATCTGCAGGTCATACAGGTTGGGCTCGCCATAACCCACTGGCATCCACAGGCGGGGTTTCTCCATGCGGCCGGAAAGCACCGCCACTGCGGTAGAACCCGCCTTCACAAATACATCTCCCTGCAGCTTGATGCCTTCGGTTTCAACTTCCAGGCGCGCCATGCGGTCTTCGGGCAGGGCATTCCGCACCGGCACCTTCACCGTCAGGTCGGCATATGCGGTTGATGGCAGAGGCAAGTCGGTTACCACCTGGGCATCGCCCATGATAAGACCCTCCGTGGCAATCAGTTCCACATCCTGCCATATTCCTATGTTGCGGTCCCGCACTCCCGGCACCCAGTCCCAGCCTTCGGAACTGATGAAAGTGGGGCCGTCCAGGCATAGAGTTCCTCCGTTCGGGCCTCGCCCCGTGCGGGCGGACTGTTCGTGGGGGATGCCGGGATTGGGCGGAGGTATAATCTTCACTGTCAGTTCGTTATCCTCCTTTGCCAGGCCGGTGATATCGAAACGCCCACGCATGAAAGCGCCGTCTATGCGGCCGATTTCCTTTCCGTTGAAGGAGACTTCCGCCCGGTAATTGATGCCATTGAAGAGCAGCTCCAAAGTCTTTGCCGAGAGCTGCCTGTCGCTTAGTTTGAACTTCTTCCGGTATAACCAGTTGCTGCGGCACAGATCGTCCGGTATGGCCATGTTGTTCAGGCCATAGCAAGGATCGGGATAGACGCCCTGCAGCACAAGAGTAGTAAGCACCGTCCCCGGCACTGTGGCATCGTACCACTCGGATGAGCCCTCGCGGGCGAGCCGCCATCCGCCTTCAGGCCGTTCCGGGGCCTTCACCGGCTCGCTGAAAGGAGCGCGGGAACGCGGCAAGTCCGCCTCGGAGTGCGGGGCGCTCATGCCGAAATTGGTCGGCGTCTCCTGCCTGTGCCGCTGGGCGGAAAGGCTCAGCGACAGGAACATCAGCAGTATGGCAGGGCTCAGTCTCATTATACTAATATCCTGGGTTCTGCTCCAACGTGCCTCCGGAATTCTGGATCTCGGAACGCATGAATGGCAGATAGTAGTTTTCGTTCTTGAACGTGCGGGTAGCCACATCCACTACCGAGTAGCTGTAGGCTGCGCCGGTCTTGCTTATTTTCACTCCCTGCACCGGCTTGTTCAGCACAGTGGCGGCATCTTTCCAGCGAAGCAGATCCCAGTAGCGGTGATCTTCAAAGGCGAGTTCCACGCGGCGCTCGTGCTTAACCACCTCGCGGAAAGACTCTATGCTCGTGGCGGCAACCGGGGGCAGGCTGAGGCTAGCGCGGTCACGGACCTGCTGCAACGCTGCCTTCGCGCTCATGGGGTATCCCGGGGGCACCACGGAAGGTCCGTACGACTCGTTCAGCGCCTCGGCATAGTTCAGGAGCGCCTCGCCCCAGCGGTATGCCACCCAGTTATGCTGGGCCTTCTGGTCCAGGGTGAGATTCAGGTTGTCGGTCAGGAACTTCTTCAGATAGTATCCGGTCTTGCTGGCGTTGGGATTGGCCATATCGTCGGTCTCACCCGCCGCCTGGGCGATGGTGCGGCCGTTCCAATCGCTTCCGTTAACAACCACGGAGGCCTGCAGACGAGGATCGCGGTTGGCATAGGGATCGGAAGGATTGACCGCGCCTATATACTCATAGGCGCTCACCAGATTCTCGGTCGGGCACACGCCGCTCTTGCCTCCGGAGGTGGAGATGGGGTAATTGTTCTTCTCCATGTCGTTGGTGTTGGCGCGGCGGACTATGTAGATGGATTCGTTGGAGGTCAGCGAATTGCTCCCGCGGAAATAAGCGTCATAATCCGGATCCAGCCCGTAGTTCAGCACGGGATCCGAAAGAAGGTCTGCAGCCGCCCGGGCTGCACGCTGCCACTTCTTGATATCATGGGAAGGATTGTGCAGGGGACTTGCCGCATAGAGCAGGACCCTGGCCTTGATGGCAAGTGCCGCTCCCCTGGTAAGGCGGCCTTCATAACCGGCATTCTCCTTCCAGGAAGTGGAGAGCTGGTCTTTCCAGTCGTCTATCTCCTTCACTATGTATTCCACGCACTCCTCGTAGGTGGAGCGGGGCACCATGGCGCCGCCGGCGGACTCCTGAGTCTTCTCTACGATGGGCACTCCGCCATACATCTTGATCAGCTCGGCATAGTAGTACGCCCTGGCCACATGGGCCTCGGCGGTGTACCAGCCCAGCGACGAGAGGTCGCGGGCGTAATTGACCGCATCGGTGGTGAGGTTGCGGTTCTTCTGCAGCAGGGCCACGCCCTTGCCGTCGGCCACATAATCCAGGAAGAAATTCGCGGCGCGTATGCCCTCGTAGCAGTTGTTGTAGTAGGTCCAGAGGGGATTGACACTGCTGTTCAGGATGCCCTTGTTGAAGTAGATGACGGTGTTGGATGCAGAGGTCTGCTCCGCCTCGTCCGAAGCGGAAGCGAAGAGGTTCCCGTCGATTACCGAATATCCGGAAATCATGGGAGTGTAGAAGGCGTTCGCAAAGCTCCAGATGCTGCCGCGGTTGGTGGCTAGCGACTCCGAAGTCGCCTTTATGTCCAGCCCGGTATCGAGGAAACCGTTGCAGGATACGGCCGCAATGGCCGAAAGCGCAAGAAGAAGAATGATTATTCTGTTTTTCATCTTTCCGGGGACTTAGAAGGTTAACGAAATGCCTGCGTTGAAACTGCGGAGCTGAGGATACAGCCCGGAGGCGTTCTCCGGGTCGATGTTGTAGCGGCTCTGCAGAGGACTGAAAGTCAGAAGGTTCTGGCCGTTCACAAAACAGCGCATCCCTTCTTTGAAAGTGTAACCGAACTCCAGGTTGCGGAGTTTGAGGAAGGATCCGTCCTTGAGCCAGAGGGTGCTCAGGCGATAGTTGTTCTGGTTGCCCTGAGTGGTCAGGCGCGGGTAGGTCGCCGTAGCACGGGTATCTATGCCCTCCATAGGGTAGTAGGCCCATGCTCCCTTGGCGATGGCGTAGGCATTGCCGTTGTCGATGAACGCCACCGTCTGGTTCCAGTTGTCCAGCAGGTTCACCGACACTCCAGCGACTCCCTGGAAGAGTATCTGCGCATCGAATCCGCGCCAGGCAAGCCTGCCTCCGAAACTGAAGTTCCATTCCGGAATCCAGCTGCGGCCTATGCGTGTGATGTCGTTCTGGTCGATGACGGTATTGCCGTCCAGGTCGCGGTATTTCACGTCTCCCGGCTGCACCGCGCCGAATGCAGGCGTCGGAAGGCCGGGCAGAAGATGGCCGTCGTCGTCGAAGTCCTGCACCTGGTAGAAGCCGTTTGCCACCAGGCCGATGAAGGTGCCGTAAGGCCTGCCGGTGGTTGCGCTGAAGGCATTCGCCGGCGGCACCTCCGCCATGTTCACAATCGTATTGGTGGCGTAGGAAGCGGAGGCTCCGAAACTGTATTCCAGTCCACCGGCCTTGCCGGAATAATCTGCCGACAGTTCGAATCCACGGCTTACCATCTCCCCTATGTTCGAGAAGGAGAACTGCTTGCCATAGTATCCCATCAGGGACTTGTCGAGGGTGAGAATGCCGGTCCGGCGGTCCAGGAAGGCATCGGCGGTGAGATCCAGCCCTCCGAACAGGGTGGCATCCAGGCCGACGTTGAGCTTGAGGCTCCTCTCGGGGCCTATTTCCTCATTGGGCGCGAACATAGGCACCAGGCTGTTCTGCCATTCAGCCGCGGGGGAACCCATGTAGAAAGCTCCTATGTAGCTGTAGGTGTAGTAGTCTTTATAGAGATATCGGCCGTTCGAGTTGAAGTCGTTAAGGATGCTCGTCGCCTTCGATTCAGAGAAGCCGGACAGGCCGGCGGATGCGCGCAGTTTCAGGAACCGCACCCAGCCGGAACCCTTCAGGAAAGCTTCGTTCGAGGCCACCCAAGCGGCCGAAACGGCCGGATAGAAGTGCCAGCGGTGACCGGGAGCGAAAGCATCGTTGCCGAACTCCGAGAATCCCAGTTCCGCGACGTAGCGGTGGGCATAGTCGTAGTGCAACAGGCCGTTCAGGTTCAGGGTGTTGTACTTGAACGAGAAGTAGCCGTCACCCTTGTAGGCGGAGATGCCGTAGTTCAGGCGGGCGTTCAAAGTGTGGGCGCCGAAGCTGCGGTCGTATCCTGCCGTGAGGCGGCCCTGTTTCCAGTCCTGCATGCCGGCGGAGCCGTAGCCGCTGGCGGTGATGGTAGTGGTCTCGTCGGTCGTAGTGGTGGCGCCCCCGTACCAGCGCGCGTAGTTGCGGGTCTTGGAGTAGGTGCTCAGCGTGTAGCTGTAGAACGAAACCGCCTGCTCCAGCCAGAGGCCTTCGGTCAGCATGTCCAGACGCTCCTTAACGGAAAGGTTCGTCTGCAGGCTCCTGGCCTTTACGGAGAACCAGCCGAGGCCGTTCACCGATGCGTAAGGGTTGTTGGGATAAACGCCTGTGCCGCTGTATCGCGTGCATGCGGCATCGTCATACACTCCGTAGATATTGGAAGGATACTTGGCCAGGTTGGCGAACAGCGACTGAGTGCTGTAGTTCGGGCGGTGCAGGGTTTCGATGCGGCCGCCTATATCCATCTTCACCTCGAACACTTTCAGCACGCTGAAGTCGAGGTTGGCCCTCACGTTGAAGCGCTGATAGCCGAGATTGCGGGTGCTGTCGGTATCCGCAGCGTTCAGAAGGCCCTTATTGCCGAGATAGTCCAGGTTGATGTTGTAGCGTGCGGCCCTGGAACCACCGTTCAGCACTATGTCGGCATCCATGAAGCTGCCGCTGCCCTTCAGTGCCCGGGCATACCAGTCTGTGTCGGTGCCGCTGCCGTCGCGGTAGGAATCCAGCTGGGCCTGGGTATATACCGGCGACCAGACCATCCCCCTGTCGTTGGAAACCGCCTGATTGTAGAGAGTCGCATAGTCGTATGAACCCAGAGGCTTGTTCAGCAGGGCGGGGGTCTGCACTCCGTAACGGACCCGGGTGTTCACACGGGCCTGCCCCTCCACACCCCTCCTGGTAGTTATGCTGACCACGCCGTTGGCCCCCTTCTCTCCGAAGAGCGCAAGGGCGGCGGCGTCCTTCAGGATTTCAACCTTCTCAATCTCGGCCGGCGAGATGGATGTCATGTAGTCTATGTTCACCTCGAATCCGTCCACGAAGATGCGGGCCTGGTTCCATGTGCCGAGGCCGTAGCTGCCCATTCCGCGGACCAGGTAGCTGGAGGTGTTGCTGCCGGGTTCTCCAGTGCCGTGAAGCACTGTGAGCCCGGGGAAAGCGCCCGTGAAGGTATTGGTGAGATTGCTCTCCACACGCTTGTAGAGTTCATCGCCGGAGGCGGTGCTGATGGCGGCGGTGCCATAGTCCTGCGCGTATGCGCCCAGTCCGGTGAGGAGGGCGGCCGCCGCTGAAATCATTTTTGTAATTCTATTCATGGCGTGCCTCCTTTATTTGGTGTAACCGGGATTCTGGACGGTGGTGCCCTTGTTCACTTCCGTCTGCGGAAGGGGTTCGAGCAGCATCTCGTCGCTCCAATATGAATTGTAAACCACGGAATCCCACCACGAGTCTATCCATTTGGCTGCGAACGGCCAGGTGGCGGCTTCATCGTTCTTGATATTGAACTGAAGCATGCGCATGGGGCCGCCGCAGATGCCGTTGCCCACATTGGGAAGTTTCCAGTGCTTGACATCGAAATAGCGGTGGTTCTCCTGGAAGAACTCGATGGCGTCCTCGCGCTGGATTATGGCCCGGAGCCTGGCCTGGTCGGTTTCCGTGATGGCCGGGAGACCGGCGCGGTTGTGCACGACATTCAGGTTTTCCAGAGCCTTGACCGTGTTGCCGTACTCATTGTAGGCCTCGGCAAGGTTCATATAGGTCTCGGCAAGGCGGAAGAGCGGAGGTTCACACCAGGTGCGGCTGCCCGCATGATAGAAGAACTTGGTGCGCTCGCCGCATCCTCTCTCGTCGTTGATGGGATCCGGGAAGGATGAAGCCTTGTTCTTTTCGGCCGCATAGCCGCCACGGTTCCATCCTGCATTGGACCAGTAGTAATCGCCGGGATTGTTGTCGGAGTCGAAACCTCCGAACTTGATGTCGGCATGAGCCCGGGGCTCGAGGGAGAGCACTTTCGTCACCCACTCGGCGCCCGCATGAGGCAGGGACTCCCCAACTTTCGGCCAGCTTACATCGGTGCCGTCGGACGCCCAGTACTGCTCCAGGTGATTGGTCAGCACCCCGTTGGCATCCGTATCGAAACGGCTGACATTCTGGTGAGCGGAGCAGCAGAGGTAGTTCACCATGGGCTCCCATCCCTCCTGCTTTCCAAGTTTGTAGGCAAGGATGATTTCGGGATTGGCGAAAACCGATGTGGCTTTGCCGTAATCGTCGAAGGCATTGGGATTGGGCTGGCCCACACCTGCGCCGCCGGTATTGATCAGTTCCACCCCGGCATCCACAGCCCAGGCAAGCACTGCCTCGTTGGCGTCGATGGCGGCCTTCCAGCGCTCTTTGTCGTAGTTGCCTAGGCAGATAAGGTCGTTGTGGGAGCCATTGTCCAGATATGGAGTGTCGCTGTTGAACAGGGGCCTGGCCGCAAAGAGCAGGGTCCTGCCCTTGATGGCCAGCACGGCTCCCTTGGTGAGCCGGCCGTTGTATGCGGCCGGCCAGCTGACCGGGAGCACCGCGGAAGCGGCGTCGCATAGCTCGCAGATGTAGTCCACCACTTCCTTCACGCTCGCTCGGGGGGCGGAAAGGTCGTCGGTGGAAAGGAATGATTTGCGGACGATGGGTATGCCGCCGTAACGGTAGAGCATGCCCATGTAGCGGTAGGCGATGAGTCCGAGGGTTTCCGCCTTAACTATTGCCTTGTCGCCTTCGGAGAGGTCTTCGACCTTGTCGATGTTCTCATTCACCAGCCAGCACTGGCGTATGTAGCTCCAGCTCTTGGCATAGCCGTCGGTGCCGGAATCGGATCCGTCCACTCCGACTACCGACAGCCCCTGCTGGGATATGATGTAGCTGCCGTGCCAGGCGTAGCCGCGGCCGATTTCGCCGCTCAGCGCGCCGTATGTGCTGTGGCCTATGCCCATTCCTCCGGGCCATCCGTGACGGAGCACGTTGCGATAGCAGCTCATGAGGGCGGAGCCTGCATTCTTCGTAGTGGAGAACACGGCATCCTGGTCCACTGTACCGGTGGTGTCCGGCTTTTCGAGGAAGAGGCTGCAGGAAGCCAGGATGCTGATTGCAAGTAAACTGACGATTATCTTTTTCATAAGCCTTTCTCTTTAGAACCGGAAACTGATGCCTGCCATGAATACCCGGGTGAGAGGATACACGTAAGTGCTTCCGTCGGTGGTTTCCGGGTCGATGCCGTAAGGAGTCAGGGCATTGCGGAACGTGTAAACGTTGTTGGCGTTCACATATACCCGCAGGGCCTGAAGGATGTTGCTGCGGGAAGCCTTGCCTATGTTGAAGGTGTAGCCTATCTCCACATTCTTGAATTTGAGGTGGTCGCTGGACTTCATCCAGTAGTCGCTGACCAGGAAGTTGTTGTGGCTGGACGTGGCGCTGTAGGTGGCGCGGGGGAAGGTGATCTTCTCGCCAGCGAGGTATTTCTCCTCGGTCCAGCGTCCGTCGTACTGCCACTTCCATGCATTGCCGGCATTCTTGAAGAACGGGATGGTATAGCCGCTGGGCAGATAATAGGATCCGTCCTTGCTGCCGGTGAAGAGCATCTTGATGTCGAAGCCCTTCCAGCCGAGCTGTATCTTGAAGTTAAAGTGGTAGAGCGCGTAGTTCGGGAAGCCTATGGGGCCTATATCGTTCTGGTCTATCACGTCGTTGCCGTCCAGGCTCCTGTAACGGATGTCACCGAGGGTGGCCTTGTTGCCGGTGTAGGTATTGAACGGGCGGGCGGCGAGCTCCTCGGCCGTATTGAACAGGCCGTCGGAGCTCAGTCCGTAGCGCTGGCCTATCATGTGGCCGGTCTTGTCCATCCACGGATAGGGATTCTCCGCCTCCGCCATGTAGATGATCTTGTTGCGGGAGTAGCTGATATCCGCGCCGAGGGTGTAGATGAGGTCTCCCACCTTGTCGGTCCAGCCGAGCACGAGCTCATAACCGCGGTTCATGGTTTCTCCCACGTTTGCCGGGGGCACGTCGGTCTGGGGCACGCCGTAGATGGCGGGGATGATTCCCAGCGTGGTGAGGATATTGTCGCGATACTCATAGAACCAGTCGAAATCGGCCGACAGGCGGCTGTCGAAGAATTTGGATTCCACTCCCACGTCATACTTGCGGGCGCGCTCCCAGGTGATGTCGGGATTGCCAAGGCTGCCTTCTACGGCGCCGGGATAGTAGGCATTCTGCGAGGTGCCGTCGGCGCTGCCGAACCAGTAGCCGCTCTGGTTGAGATTCCAGGTGTTGGGCAGATAGTAGTAGCGGCGGCTTGCTCCCAGCTGGTCGTTACCCACCTCGCCGTAGGATGCGCGGAATTTAAGGAAGCTCACTATCCTGTTCTTGGGGAACCAGGGTTCGAGCGAGGGCACCCAGCCCGCTGAGATGGCGGGGAAGAAGCCGAATCGCCTGCCTTCCGCGAACTGCTCCGTGCCGTTGTAGCCCACGTTGAACTCTGCCATGTAGCGGTCGGCATAATTGTAGGTGACGCGGCCCACGAAGCCCATGATGCCCGAAGGCACGTGGTAGCTGTCGTAAGGCATGGTGTATTTCGAAGCCTTGCCCAACAGCAGGGCGCTGAGTTCATGCTTCCCGTAGGTTGCCGCCCAGTCCAGGCCGGCATCCACGTAGAGTTTGTTCCAGTTGGAATAGCCCCAGGACTCGAAAGCCCCGGCGCCCATCGATCCTCCGAAGAAGTCGTATTCCAGAGGATTGTCCGCGTTGCGCTGGATGGAATAGGCAGGCAGCGAAGGGGTGTACTTCACATAGCGGTTGTAGTTGTCCTGGTAGGACACGGTGGCATGGGCCTTGAGACCGGGAGTCAGCCAGTCCATCTGGTGGTTCAGGCGTATGGTATTGTCCAGCAGGCTGTTGTAGATGGTAGCCGTGCCGCTCATCAGCAGGTTGTAGAGAGCATTCTGGAAACCGATGTTGCTGTTGGTCTTGGCAGCGAGGGGATTCTGCATGGAGCCCTCGATGCCGGAGAAACCGCTGATCAGGTGTCCGTCAACAATACCAGGGCTGATGAAGGGATTGCAGTCGTAGATGTACTGCATTATGATCTTGTAGCGGGCCTCCATGTCGTAGGCATCCGCCCCGTTGCCGGGGCCCGTGGTCTCGCCGAACTGCCCTGCGGTATTCACTGTGAGGGTGGTGCGGGGAGTGATGGCTATGTCGAAGTTCGAGCGGAAGTTGTAGCGGTTGAACAGCGACCCGGTGTTTGCCCCGTAGTACGACACATCCTTGCCGATGCCCTCCTGGCGGAAGTATCCGAACGAAACGAAGTATTTCACCCTGTCGGTGCCGCCGCTCACGTTCAGGTTGGCCTGATACTGGGGAGCCACTCCGCTGAACTGCTCCTTGTAGAGATTATGGTCGGCGTAGTAGAGCGCAGGCGTGTTCTTGAGCTGCTCCTTCTGTTCGGCGGTGAGGCCGGTCATGGCATCCACCTCCTGGGGGGTGAAGTCCCGGTTGTTCTTGAATTTCCAGAGGTCGTAGTCGTTGTAGATATATGCGGAAAGGCCGTCGTTGCCGGGGAAGCCCTTCTGGTCGTTGCGTATGGCCTCGTTGCGGAAGAGGGCGTATTCATAGGCCGTGGTGCCTTCCTGCAGCATGTTGGCGGAGGTGAGGCCGCAGTTCGCGGAGAAATTGATGACAGGCTTGCCGACGGATCCCCTCTTGGTGGTGACTATGATGACGCCGTTCGCCCCGCGCACGCCATAGACTGCGGTTGAGGAGGCGTCCTTAAGCACGCTTATGCTCTGTATCTCATTGGCATCCATGGCGTTGAACTCCTGGAAGGCCTGCTCGCTGGCTTGCTCCACTCCGTCGATGATGATGAGAGGGGTGGAGTTTCCATAGGTGGAGACGCCGCGGATGTAGATATCCGCCGCATTGCGGCCGGGTTCGCCGGAGGTCTGCAGGCCGGCCACTCCGGGGGTGTTGCCTATGAGGGCGTTGGCGATATTGGAAACCGGCGTGGCCAGGATGTCGCCGCCGCCCACGGAGCTGATGGCTCCGGTGACATTCACCTTCTTCTGGGTGGCGAATGCCGTGACGACCACCTCGTCCATGAGGTTGATGTCCGGCTCCAGCACTATGTCGAGCAGGCTCTGGGATGCTCCCACCCGGAAGGTTTTGGAGAGATAGCCCACGAAGGACGCTTCCAGGGTGACATCCCCGGCAGGAAGGTCCAGCGTGTAGCGGCCGTCATCCCCGGCCACCGTCCCGCGGGTGGTACCCTTCACAAGCACGGCCGCTCCGGGCAGGGGCTCTCCCGTGTCGTCGGTCAGCTTTCCCCGCAGAGTGCGAGTGCCCTGGGCTTCAGCCAGCGCTCCGGAAAGCAGCGCCAGAACCAGCACAAGGGTATTGGTTAATGTTTTGATCATATATCGTGTCATTTTACTTCATATCCGGCCGGCATGGTGTACATGTCCGGAAGGTCTTTGCTGAAAAGGACTCTGTCCAGAGCGCGCATCTTGCGGAAATCATCTTCCGAAGGATGCCCGGGATAGACGCTGAAATAGTGTTTGTCGGCTTCATCGTTCCCCACGTACTTGTTCCGCCACATGGTCACCATCGAGATCCTTCTGCCTTCGGTGGGCGCCACTATATAGCGGGACCAGTAGTCCGCCTGGGTAAAGGACTCGAGCCCGTCTTCCGTAACCCCGCAGGGCTTGCGCTTTGCTGCGGAAACCGCTTCCAGGGCCTTCAGGTTGGCCGAGAAGGCCAGGTTGTTCTTGCCGTGATAGCAGTCCATCCCGATAAAATCCACCCATTCGTCCCCGGGCCAGCGGTAGCGTATGCGTTCCTGTGGATTGGCATAGATGCCGTCCATCTGGGGAGAGATGGCATAGAGGAAATTGTGCACTCCCTTATAGTCCCGCAGGTACTGGATGGTAATCTGCCAGAGCTGCTGGAATTCGCTTGCGGTGGTGCAGGACGATCCCCACCAGGACCACTCCTGGGTATGCTCATGGTACATACGGAAGATGACGGGCACGAGATTGCCTTTGGAATCCTTCAGGTTGTTGGCAAAATCCGCAAGGCGGTCGAGCCAGGAACGGTACCTGTTCTGGGTGGCGGAACCTTCCGTGAGGAGTTCCTTCACCACCTCGGCGGAGGAGTTGTCCCAGGAGTCCTTGCCGGTCTTGGGATTGTTCACATGCATGCAGGCCATGATCACCTCTCCCCTCTCGCGGGCCTCCAGGATCACCCTGCGGCGGATGGCATTGGAAGAATTCTGCCAGCGGTCGTCCATTATCTCTCCGAAATCCACGCTGAACACGGCAGGGTAATCGCCGCAGACGGCCCTGGTGTCGGAGCCTCCGGCTTCGTTGTACCAGTAGCGCCCGTACCAGAGGTCGTCGTGATGCCCGAACATCCAGCCCTTGTCCGCTATCTTCCAGAGATTGGCAAGCAGGGCCCTGGTCTCCGGGGTAGCGTTCTTGTCCACTATGCCCAGAGTCCCTCCGGCATCCGCGTTCGCAGCCTGGGTGACGGTCAGTTCCTTATAGTAGTAGCGGTCGGCCTTGTCGATGAAGCGTATCCTGCAGCTGCGGGAGAAGATGTCCGGGTTGGCTTCGGCCTTGAAAGATGGCCTGGCCTCGCTGCCGCCGTTTTCACTCACCCAGGATGCGTCGATGCTCACCCTGTATTCGAAATTCGCCTCGACGCCCACCTCGAAAGCGCCTCCGTCCCTGCCTATTTCCATTTCTTCTGCCGAGAGGCTGATGCTGCGTCCGTCCGACGGCACAGGCGCGGGGGCAGGCTCCGTGCACGAGAGCGCGCACGCGAGGAAGAGGGCGAAGGGAATTATGACCTTGGCGGACAGCATATTATTCAGCGGGAATGTCGGAATCTTTCTGGACAAGCCAGACGGTAAAGCGAAGGTTATCGGTGTACCAGCGCGTGTCGGGGTAGTTCCAGTCTATCGTGTTGAACGGCCCGGGGAAGGCACGGGCGAATGCGGCGGAAGGAATCATGTAACTGACTCCGGCCACAGTCTGCTCGCCGGCGCCTACTATGTAAACGGTATAGAGAGGCGTGGCGTACTCCGTATCTGCGATGTCATGGACTTTCACCGTATTCTCGTCGGGCTTGTGCCAGCGGCTCTTGCCCTTCGGGAAGATACGGTATTTGTCGTTCATGTCGATTTCATTGTTGTACACGTAATTGGCGTACAACCCGTCCGGACCGGCCTTGTTGTCGAGGGTGCCATAGGTCTCGCCGGTCTCCGCGTCCGCTTTTTCCAGACGGAAACTGAGGATGTTGTCGTCTTCGTCGGTAGGCATGTAGCCGTCGCCCCAGTGCCAATACTTGTCCATTATGGTAGAGCGGACCACCTCGCCGTCCCAGCCGCCGACTACTATGAAGGAGCACTCGGGAGCGTTCTTCTCGTCCAGTATTCCGGCCACCTTGGTAAAGCTGTAGGTCCCTTCGAGCGGATCCCGGAACTTGCTGTAACTCAAGGTATAGGTGCGCGTTTCGCCGTTGTATGCGGTGACCGTGAACGCGGTTTTGCCGGAAGTGAGGTCAACCGTGCTCCCCGGGCCAATGCTGGCTTTGGGGCAGAACTCGCTGTTGGGATATTTGAAATCCACGGCTTCCACCTTGACCTTGCCGAGGTCCAGCCCGGTGGTGATCAGGCTGACGGTCACGGAACCCACGGCATCGTTGGTCCAGTCATCGGTAATCACCGCAGCCCCGATCTGGGACTCAAGGCGAATATTCACCGGCGTACGTTCCCGCAGCCACGGATCCGTCAGCGGCTCGGTATTCCGCGGCTCCTCCGCGCATGCGAGCATCAGCAGCGCCGGAGCCAGGGACAGCAATGTCAGTTTTCTGTTCATACCAATAAATATTTACCCAACTTGCGCGCCGTTGCAGACCGCTTCCTGAGGGGTGATGAAGCGCATGGCACCGTCGTTCTGCTTGGCCATGAGTATCATGCCCTTGCTCTCGATTCCCTTGATGACACGGGGCTTGAGGTTGGCAAGGATGCAAATCTGCCTGCCGACCATATCCTCGGGGCTGTAGTACTCGGCAATGCCGGATACGATCACGCGGCGGTCGATGCCCGTGTCGATGGTGAGTTTGAGAAGCTTGTCTGTCTTGGGCACTCGCTCCGCCTCAAGCACCGTGGCGGTGCGGATGTCCATCTTCTCGAAGTCCTCGAAGGAGCATTCATCCTTCTGCGGAGTCACCTGCTTCGCCAGCTCGGCTTTTGCGCGGGCTTCCATTTCAGAGCGGATAGCCGCCAGGCGGTCCAGCTGCTTCTGGATCACGTCATCCTCGATCTTTGCGAACAACAGCTCCGCCTCGCCCAGCTGATGGCCCTCCGGCAGAATATCGCTTGCGCCCAGTCGCTCCCAGTCGATTGTAGGAGGCTCCCCTTGCGGGACACGGCCCGGCCCTTTGCTTTTCGCGGCGGGCTGAACATTCAACATTTTGCGAAGGCGTTCGCAGGCGAACGGAGTAAAAGGTTCGAAAGCAATGGCAAGATCCGCGCAAAGCTGCAGGCACACGTTCAGTATGGTGCCGGTGCGCGCCAGATCCGTCTTTGCAAGCTTCCAGGGCTCGCTGTCGGAAATGTACTTGTTGCCGACGCGCGCGATCTGCATCGCATCCTTCAGCGCCTCGCGGAACCGGTAGTTCTCTATATTCTTCTCCAGACTCTCGCGAAGAGCCGGAATCTCCGCCAGCGTCTCGCGGTCAACGTCGGTCAGCTCGCCTGCCGCCGGCACCTTGCCCTCAAAGTACTTGTGGGTCAGCACCACCGCGCGGTTTACGAAATTGCCGAAGATGGCAACCAGCTCGGAGTTGTTGCGCGTCTGGAACTCCTTCCAGCTGAAGGCGTTATCCTTGGTCTCGGGAGCATTGGCGGTAAGCACATAGCGCAGCACATCCTCCTTGCCGGGGAAATCCTGCACATACTCATGCGCCCACACAGCCCAGCCGCGGGAAGTGGAAATCTTGTCTCCTTCCAGATTCAGGAACTCGTTTGCGGGAACGTTCTCCGGGAGGATGTAACCGTCGCCGTAAGCCTTCAGCATCGAAGGGAACACTATGCAGTGGAATACGATGTTGTCTTTGCCGATAAAGTGCACCAGCTTGGTATCCGGGCTCTTCCACCACTTCTCCCAATCGTTCGGAAGAAGCTCCTGGGTGTTGGAGATGTATCCGATCGGGGCGTCGAACCAGACGTAGAGAACCTTGCCCTCGGCGCCTTCTACCGGAACGGGCACTCCCCAGTCGAGGTCGCGGGTGACGGCACGGGGCTGCAGGCCACCGTCCAGCCAGCTCTTCACCTGGCCATATACATTGCTGCGCCATTCCTTATGGCCCTCCAGTATCCACTCGCGAAGCCAGGGTTCATAATCCTGCAGGGGCAGATACCAGTGGGTGGTCTTCTTCTTGATGGGGGCAGCGCCACTCAGCTTGGAGTGGGGATTGATGAGCTCCTCGGGGCTGAGGGTGGAGCCGCACTTCTCGCACTGGTCGCCGTATGCATTCTCGTTGCCGCACTTGGGGCAGGTGCCCACTATGTATCGGTCCGCGAGGAAGGTCTTGGCTTCGGGATCGTAGTACTGCTCGCTCTCCTGAGTTACGAACTTGCCCTCATCATAGAGTTTGCGGAAGAACTCGGAAGCGTTCTTCTCGTGTATCTTCGAACTTGTGCGGCCGTAGATATCGAAATTGATGCCCAGGGCCTTGAAACTGTCGCCGATGATCTTATGGTATTTATCGACGATGTCCTGGGGGCTGCATCCCTGCTGGCGGGCCTTGATGGTGATAGGCACGCCGTGCTCATCGCTTCCGCATACATACAGCACATCCTCCCCGCGCATGCGGAGGTACCTGACATATATGTCTGCAGGCACATACACGCCAGCGAGGTGTCCGATATGCACAGGACCGTTGGCGTAAGGCAACGCGCAGGTCACAAGGGTTCTCTTGAATTTCTTTTCCATATCTTCTAATCTTCCTTTTTCAGGGTTTCTTTCAATTTTTTCTGGCGGCGCTGCAGGACGGTCATTTCCTTCATAAGCGCCAGCTCTTCTTCGCCGGAGACGTTTCCCAGAGCCTTGCGTATCTCTTCCAGGCGGGATGCCGCTCTCCTTTCGGCCAGGGTGAGCATCGCCCTGGGCACATAACTCACCAGCCAGGACTGCTCATTGGTCATCGAACTCTCCAGCCGCTTTACGCTCAGCTGGTAGCGCCTGGTGGAGTATTCCCCGGCTATGGCCGCGAGCACGCGGTCCGGAGAATCCAGCAGGGTGCGGATTATCTCGTCCTGCGGATGGCCTTCGTAGTAAAGGTCCAGATAGGCCTCATAAACACGCCTGTACCCGGAGTTCGCCAACGGCTGGCCGGTGGATTCAATGGTTGCCGAAATGAAATCGGCAACGCTGTCCGTGGTTTCAGGGTCGTAGTACGGGGAATCGGTTTCGAAGTGGAGTTCTTCGGAGCCATGTTGAAGCAGGAATGTCAGTATATCTTCTTCGACTGCAGCAAGTATACGATTCTCCGGGGTATAGGTCGCGGTGGAAGCCGGGCCGGATGCCCCCTCTGGAGCATTTTCCCGGAACGGGTCGCCTGGCGACGCGGAATAGGGGGCCCTTCCGGCCCCGGCGTCATCCGGCCCCGCCCCGGCATCTGCCAGCCGTTCAGCGCGTTCGCGCTCGCGGCGTTCGTCTTCCAGGAGTTTGTCCCGCGTGACCTTCACCCGGCGGAAGATGATATCCGCCGCCACGTCGAACTTCTCGGCGGCCGCATTCACATATACCGAGCGTTTCACCGCGTCCGGGATGCGCGCGATAGTATCCGCGATATCATTCACGAAATTGGCTTTCTTGAGCGGATTGCCCGCCGCCTCGCCGAGGAGGATGTCCGTCTTGAAATCCAGGAAATCTTTTGCGTTGTCGGAGATGTAGCGATGCACCTCCTCCAGCGACTTGCCGCGACTGAAGGAATCCGGGTCCTCCCCTTCCGGCAGCAGCACCACGCGCACGTTCAGGCCCTCGTAGAGAATCAGGTCTATGTCTTTCAGCGAAGCGTGTATTCCGGCAGAGTCACCGTCGTTCATCAGCAGGATGTTGTCGGTGAATTTGCGTATGAGGCGCACCTGCTGAACCGTGAGGGCTGTGCCGCAGGGGGCCACCACGTTATGGATACCCAGCTGCTGAAGCATAACGTAGTCTATGTTCCCTTCCACGATTATGCACTCGTCCTGCCGGGATATCTCGTTCTTGGCGTAGTAGATGCCGAACAGGATGTTGCTCTTGCGGTATATCTCCGTATCGGGGGAATTGACATATTTGGCGGGGTTGTCTGCCTTGAGGGTGCGGCCGCTGAAGGCTATGGTGCGCCCGCTCACGCTCTGGATGGGGAACATCACCCGCTCGCGGAACTTGTCTGCCAGGGTGCCGTCTTCGCGCTTCACCGCCAGGCCGGCGTCCAGCATGTATTCATCCTTGTACCCCGCCTTGCGGGCTGCCTGCAGCAGGTCATCCTTCCCCGAAGGGGCCCATCCGAGGCCGAATTTTGCGATGGTTTCGTCTTCCAGACGGCGGGAATGATAGTAAGCCAGGCCCACATCCTTCCCTTCTCCGGACTTCAGCTGCTCCGCGAAGAACTTCTGCGCGAACTCGCTCACAAGCAGCAGGCTTTCGCTGCGCTGCCGGCTGGCAAGAGCTTCGGGAGATTCTTCCTCCTCCACCACCTCTATATTATAGCGCTTCGCGATGTAACGCAGCGCCTCCACATACGAACTGTGCTCGTGTTCCATCAGGAAACCCACGGCGGAGCCGGACTTGCCGCAGCCGAAGCACTTGTAGATACCTTTTGAAGGAGATACGTAGAATGACGGAGTCTTTTCCTGATGGAACGGACAGCAGGCCACATAGTTGGCCCCGCGGCGCTTCAGCGTCACGAAGTCTCCCACTATGTCCTCTATCCGTACGGTATTCAGGATGAGATCGACCGTATCTTTTGGTATCATTGCCTTTTATGATGCTATATCGCAGAGGAATTTGACGCGGATAAGGCGGATTTCGAGTTCTTCGAAGTCCCCGCCGAGGGCGGCGATGGCATCTTCGACCGAGTCGGATTCCGCTTCGGTGCTGAAGTACTCATAGATTTCCTCGACGTCTTCTTCGTCGTAGTTTTCTTCGATGTAGTAGTCCAGATTCAGCTTCGTGCCGGTGGAAACTATGCCTTCTATTTCAGAAACGAGTTCCTCCATATCCATTCCCCTGGCGGAAGCGATGTCCTCCAGGTCCATCCGGCGGTCTATGCTCTGGATGATGAAAATCTTGTTCGCGCTCTTGTTTGGGGCGGATTTCACCACGAAGTCGTCCGGGCGCGTGATATCGTTCTCCTCAACATACTGCGCTATCATCTTCACGAACTCGGAGCCGAACTTGCGGGCCTTGCCCTCGCCCACTCCCTGGCAGTTGCGGAGTTCGTCTATGGTTATGGGATACAGGATGGCCATATCCTGCAGGGCCGGGTCCCCGAAGATGATCCAGGGCTGGAGCTTGAGCCTGCGGGCCACATCCTTGCGGAGGTCCTTCAGCATCTTCAGCAGGGCCTCGTCGCAGCCTCCTCCGCCCCGGACCGCATTGGCCGCGGCAAGGGTCTCGTCATCGTCGAAATCGTCGTTGCCGTCGTCGGAAAACACTCCGTCCTGCACAAGTTCAAGTTTCCATGGATTCACCAGGAATTCAAGGCCCGAACCCGTTACGGAAATCAGCCCGTAGGTATCTATCTCTTTCTCCAACAGGTGATGCACCACCCCCTGGTGGATTACGGTGATCCAGTAACGCTCATCGTGGGCGCTGCCCTTGCCGAAGAACTCCAGCTCGTCGTGGCGGTAGCTCTTGATGAGGGCGTTTTCCTTTCCGGCAAGGATGCAGGCCAGATGCTCCACCTTGAAGTGTTCGGGGAGGCTGGTGATGAGGTCGATGACCAGCTGCATGTCCTTGCGACCGTCGAAGACGGGTTTGGGATGAAGGCAGTTGTCGCAGCAGCCGCAATTCTCCTGATCGTATTCCTCTCCGAAGTAATTCAGAAGGAGTTTGCGTCGGCACTGGCCCGATTCGGCGTAGGCAACCACCTCGTTGAGGAGCTGGCGGCTGATTTCCTGTTCCGCCACCGGCTTGCCCTGCATGAACTTCTCCAGCTTGCGTATGTCCTTGTAGGAGTAGTAGGTGATGCAGAGGCCTTCTTCTCCGTCGCGGCCTGCGCGGCCTGTCTCCTGATAATAGCTTTCTATGCTCTTGGGGATGTCGTAGTGGATCACGAAGCGCACGTCCGGCTTGTCGATGCCCATCCCGAAGGCGATGGTGGCCACTATCACGTCTATCTCCTCCATCAGGAACTTGTCCTGGTTCTCGGCCCGCACCTTGGCATCGAGCCCCGCGTGATAGGGCAGGGCCCGGATGCCGTTGATGCTGAGGAAGGCCGCCATCTCTTCCACCTTCTTGCGGCTGAGGCAGTAGATGATGCCGGACTTGCCGGGATTCTGGCGGATGAAACGCACTATGTCCTTCTCCGGCTCGACCTTGTTGCGGATTTCGTAATAAAGATTCGGGCGGTTGAAGGAAGATTTGAAGATCACCGCATCGTATATGCCCAGATTCTTGAGGATGTCGCTCTGCACCTTCGGGGTGGCAGTGGCGGTGAGGGCGATGATAGGCGCGCGGCCTATCTCGTTCACAAGGCTGCGTATCCGCCGGTATTCCGGACGGAAATCGTGGCCCCACTCCGAAATACAGTGAGCTTCGTCCACTGCATAGAAGGATATGTGGATTTCTTTCAGAAGCGCCACGTTCTCTTCTTTGGTGAGGGATTCGGGGGCCACGTAGAGGATCTTCGTGCGCCCGGCCATGAGATCTGCCTTGACATCGTCGATCTCCTGCCTCGAGAGCGAGGAATTCAGGAAATGGGCGATGCTCTCGTTGCTGCTGACGAATCCGCGGAGCACGTCCACCTGGTTCTTCATCAGCGCGATCAGAGGCGAGATAACGATAGCCGTGCCGTCCGCCACGAGGGCGGGCAGCTGGTAGCAAAGAGACTTTCCTCCGCCGGTAGGCATCAGCACAAAGGCATCGCCTCCGTTAAGAAGGTGATTGATCACGCTCTCCTGATCGCCCTTGAAGTTGTCGTATCCGAAGAATTCCTTCAGCGTGCTGTGTATTTCGGCGGAGTAGTCTTTCATACGTTTTAATCTAATGAGTGAATTGCCAGGCCGGAGCGGAGCTTGGGCTCAAACCACGTGGTCTTGGGCGGCATGATGTTGCCGGTGTCCGCAATGCGGATGAGCTGCTCCATCGACACGGGATAGAGCGCGAAGGCAACGGCCATCTCACCGCTGTCCACGCGGCGGCTGAGTTCCCCGAGGCCGCGGATTCCGCCCACAAAGTCGATGCGCTTGTCGGTGCGGAGGTCCTTGATACCCAGGATCTTATCCAGCACGAGGTTGGAGAGGATGGTCACATCCAGCACCCCGATGGGGTCGGTGTCGTCGTAACGGCCGGGCTTGGCGGTAAGGCTGTACCATACCCCTTCAAAATACATCGAAAAGTTATGTAGGCCGGATGGATGATATATTTCGGAACAGTTGCAATGGCACGGATACTCGCAATGGCATTCGCCTCCGTCTTTCGTGCAATCGCACTTGCATTCCACTATGAAATCCTCTTCAAGGGCCTTGAAGAAATCTTTCGGGCTGAGGCCGTTGAGATCCTTCACCACGCGATTGTAATCGATGATGGCAAGCTGGCTCTGAGGGAAGCACACGGCCATGAAGAAGTTGTATTCCTCGTTGCCGGTGTGGTTGGGATTCTGGGCCTTCTTCTCGGCGCCCACGCGGGCGGCAGCCGCCGTGCGGTGATGTCCGTCGGCAACGTAGAAGGCATCCACCTCAGTTTCGAAGATCTTGGTGATGCGGGCATTGACCGCGTCATCGTCGATCACCCAGAAAGTGTGGGTGAAATCGTTCTCATCCACGAACTTGTATTCCGGTTCCCCGGCAGCGGTCCTGGCGATGATTTCGCCAAGTTCCTTGTTGTCCTTGAAGGCGAAGAAGACGGGCTCGATGTTGGCATTCTGGATGCGGACGTGGATCATGCGGTCGTCTTCCTTGTCTTTGCGGGTGAGCTCATGCTTCTTGATGATGCCGTTGGCGTAGTCGTCGGTGTGAGCGCAGAGCACAAGGCCATACTGAGTGCGGGCGCCCATGGTCTGGGCATAGACATAGTATTTCTCCCTGTCTTCA
>JAEEGL017393764.1_pt1 | contig 31255 bp, 24 predicted proteins | sample 9134231 | NCBI WGS metagenome assembly JAEEGL01 (sample SAMN16246548, study PRJNA631951) | gut metagenome | biome: gut microbiome; feature: rumen; material: fiber-attached | host: Bos | place: Iran: Karaj | collected 2018-10
ATTTTGCGTCCAGATTTAATGCAGGCTTCAATAGCAAGATCTGCACGTTTATAACCGACGAGCTGACCAAAGAAAAGATAGAAATCTTCGGGATTACGTGGATTATCAATATATTTTTCGATTGCACAAGGCGGATAAACAACCTCTGCATTTCGTTTGTAATAACGGTTGATTCTTGAAGCAACATAATGAGAGTTAGCAACAAAGTAGTCTACAAGATTACTTGAACTGATATCCCAAAGGCGAAGGCCTGGTATCATCTTTTTCATAAAGAATTTTACAAGAGGATTAGATTTCTTAAAGTATTCATGATACATATCCCAAAGATAGCGCATTGGAGTATGACAGTAGCAGATATGGAAAGCATCTGGCGCAGGGCAGACACCTTTTGCAGGTCCAGACTCGCTGGAAATAATAAGATCATAACCGGTAAGATCGAGTTCCATCAAAGCTTTTGGCATAAACGGCATATACTTCTGGTACAGCTTTCTTGCCATAGGAAATTTGTTGATTTTTGTTGTATATACTTTATGGCTTCTGATTATATCTGAAACAGCATCAGGATTATAAACATTTGTATAAATATCAGCCTCCGGAAACATTTTACAAAGAGTTTCTAGAACTTTTTCGCCGCCACGCATTGTAACAAGCCAGTAATGAACTAATGCAACTTTCATTTTATACTCCTGAAGGTATTTATGATTATATCTGCTGTATTTTTGAAAGAATATTTCTGAGGAATAGCAGAAACGGCCGGAGCCGGTTTATTAAAGGCTTCCTGGATTTTTTCAGCTAAATCTTTACTGTCTGCTGTCTTAAAGAATGTAACAGGAAATCCTTCGTAGATTTCTTTGAATACAGGAATATCAGACATAACAACGTTTGTGCCTAGATATAAAGCTTCCATTGGAGGCATTCCAAAGCCTTCGTATAAAGATGGCTGAACAAGAAGCCGAGCTTTCTGATAATAAGTCTGAAGTTCGCTGTCTGAAATGCGGCCGGTAAAATTAATATCTTTTTCTGAAGAGTTTGAAAGTCGCAGTGCAATTTCCGAGTCACCGGAACGGAAATTATCTGCATTACCAACTATTACAAGTTTACAGTCCAGACCATTCTTCTTACAGATTTCAAAAGCTTCAAGCAGATAAGAAAGCCCTTTATGTTTTTTGATGTTTCCTACGTAAATTATTGAGTTGTCTTTTGTAATTTCACCTGTAGCAGGTTTGTTGTTATTAGCTGTAAAATGCTCAGGAACAGAATTATATGTGACAATCAAAGGCTTTTTTCTCAGACGGAGTTTTTCTTTGATCCGGTCTGCAGAAAACTGAGATACAGTAAATATCGCTTTAGATTTATTGATAGCCCTCTGATAAAAAAACTTACGAACAATTGTACCTAAAGATGATGAAAGTCCCGGAACATCAAGAAAAACTATATCATGAATAGTTGTGAAAACAGGTATTTTGATGCCGTTAGGAATATTGCAGTAAGGACTGTAAAAAAAATCACACAGGTTAATAATATTTCGCAAACTTTTAGGAAAAAAGAACATTTCTTTTAAGGAAAAAGTCTGAATTTCAGTTTCTATAATATGTGTATTAGCAGGTAATTTAGGAAGACTGTTTTTCTGATTGCTGTAAATCAAAAGGGTGCAATCGTAGGCTTCTGTAAAATAGGGAAGCAGAGATTCAAGATAAGTACCAATTCCTCCGCTGTTAAGCATGCGGCAGTCAATAAAAAGTTTCATCACATTAAGTATAATTATTTATTGGTATATTAACAATAGATTGCTTTAAGGTGAAAAAAGTGTTATTTTTCTATATATATGAAGAAAATAGTTTTTACACTTTTAATTTCGTTCCTGACTTTTTCGTTATTTGCAAAATCAGGTAATTCAACTCAAGTAATAAAATCTGGCCACTGGATCTATGATGATCTTGAAGCTTTGTGCATGGAAGCTAAAACAGAGTATTTCTTTGAAACTCAGCCAATGTCTATTGGCGAAATGAAATTTTATTTTACAAGAATTCCATATGAAAAGCTTTCAGACAGCGGAAAAGTTTTGTATGAAAAGGTAAAAGCTTTTCTTAATAAGAATGATGATTTTTTCCCTGAACAGGAATTAAGACTTTTTGGAAATATTAAACTAAATCCTGAATTTTATTATAAATCTAATAAAGATATTAACTGGAGTTTTGATTATTACATAAAAGATTTCTTTATTACAATTCCAGTAATTTTTGGTTTTTCAGATTACGTAACAATTGAACCTGACTTTATTATAGCAAAAAATCAACCTTCAGTTGCTGATCCATATAACTTTACAAATATTGTTTATGGTGGCGATCAGTTTGAATTCACTTTTCCACGATTCGCTTACGGAGCTGCAGGTCATGCATTTGAAAACTGGGGGCTTAATTTTATAATTGGTAAAGAAGGACTTCAGATTTATAATACACAACTTGGTAGTATTCTTTATAACAGAACATTTGAAACAGATATGTACTGTTCATTAAATCTGTATACAGAATATCTGAAATATTCATTACACGTTGCAGAAGTTGATAATACAAAGTTCTTGTATCTCCATCAGCTTAATTTAAGACCATTTAAGTGGCTGAAGATTAATGTGCTTGAAGGCTCATTGCTTAATGCTCCGTTTGAACTTCGTTATCTGAATCCGTTTATGCTTATGCATCAGTTTAATTCCTGGACACAGTATGGTGATGCACTTTCTGAATCTGAAAATAAATATTATGGTGAAGGTCATTTCTGTGCTTATTTCGGTTTAATGGGAGAAATCATTCCTTGCCGTAATTTAAGAATATATGGAATGTATGCTCAGAATGAAATTCTTGATATGGGTGGTTCTAGAGCCGACAGTTCATTATCTGTTCCAGATAGTATTGGTTTTCAGTTAGGAATTCAGTATAACATTGACCTTAAAAATAGTGCTCTTATAAAAACTTATCTGGAAGCAATTTATACATCCCCATATCTTTATGTAAAACAGAGTCCAGACTGGTCTTTGTATAGACGAAGGGTAAATGTTCAGACAGATGGAGATACTTGTACCTGGATAGGTTCTCCATTTGGACCAGACAGTTTTGCGGTAATCTTAAAAGGTGAATATGACAGTCAGGAAAAGTGGGCTGCTGGTATTAGTTATACTTTATTAATACATGGTGAAAATACTGCTGAAACCTTATTTAGGCAAAAGAGTACTGTTGAAAATAGTAATGGCGAAGATGAAGAAATCTATAGCTATTATCCATACGTACAATATGGACTTGCCAAAACAGATGAAGAACGAATTGCAGCACGTGATAAAGGCCGTTACATGTGGATGACTGGAAATGTGACTTATCAGAATCAAATTAAACTTTATGGCTCATATTCAATTCTGGATAATCTTAATGTATATGGACAGGGTGTATATATAATTAAGATGCAAAATAGTGAAATAAATCATGGCATTGAAATTGGCTGTGGTGTAGAATATAAATTGTTTAAATAATTGAGGGATAAAATGAAAAAAATAATAGTATTACTGACATGTTTGATAAGCCTATGTTTTGCTGTAACTGCGCAGACAAATGCTACTGTTTCTATTACAGATGAAATCTATGAATTACTCGATGTTGCACAGAAAAAGGGGTTATGCTCACCTTTAAACAGTTATAAGCCATATTCAAAATCACAGATTTTAACTAGTCTTCGTGAGATATATGATAATTCAGAGAAAATGACTGAGCAGGAAATAAAAATTATCGAGCATTATCTTATCCAGTATGAACCATCTGAAAAAGAAGGGAAGAATAATTTCTTTAATGCAAGTCTTAAAAACTCGAATGAAAACTTTCCGGTAACATTTAATTATAAGAGCGAGTTTGAACTTGTATATTCTGGTGGACTTTATACAAACTCCGATTTCAACAGTTGGGGTATGGATAATATGTACAAAATCAATTTTGATGGAGATATTGGTAAAGGACTTTCATACAGATTGAAGGGTGTACTCGATTTTTCAAAAATGCCTCTGATGCAGGTTGGAGATTATTTTATCGGTTATCCATTATATAATGATGAAGTTGCAAATTATCTGGCTGGAAATCATAAGGAGGATGGTTCAGAATACAATGTTTCAAAATATGCTCGCTATATTCATCGTTTTCTAAATAATTCTTATTTGCCATATTCATATAAGAAGCCATGGAGTGGTCAGTTCTATTTTGCAAAAAATATGAGTGCGTCTGGTCTTGAAGGCTGGGCTACAAGTTTTGGTATGGGCTTCTCAATTGATGGAGAAATTAGAGGTTCTTTCTTTAATAATCATATTATTCTTGGTGCTGGTCGTTTTGATAGGGAAATTGCTGCAATGGATACAGGAAGTTCTCTTGTATTAAACGGAAATGCATATCCTTTTATGGCAGTTGAAGCTCAGTTTAAGATTTTTAACTGGTTAAAATTTTATTCAATCACTGGTGTTCTTGAATACCCGAATCAGGATTATGTAAATAAAGATGAATTAAATAAATTTGGAGAATCTGGTAACAATGATGATTCATATTATTATCAGAATGCATTCTCTCTTAATATGGTCGAAGTAGACTATAAAAGATTTCATGTAGATTTTGGTAGTTCTGTTATCTGGCCAAAGCGTTTTGAACTGGGTTATATATTCCCATTAGCAAATTATGTTGAATACCAGAATCATATCGGTGATTGTGATAATCTTGCATTGTTCGGAGATTTAAAATATACAATTCCTGGAATTGCTTCTGTATGGGGATCTTTCTATCTTGATGAAATTAACGGCTTGAACAATAATCCATTTATCTATACACGTGCAATGTTTGCTTATCAGGGTGGTGTAAAATATATTCTTCCAAAGCTTACATTTGCAACTTTGAGCTTCCGTTATACAAAGATAGAACCATACTGTTATACTCATCATTCAATTAACTATGCTCCATGGTATAATCATTACATATGTGAAAATTATTCAAACAATGGAGAATCACTCGGATATTATTTGCCTCCTAACTCAGATGAATTCCTCCTTCAGTTTAAGATGAAACCTACTGCAAATTCTAATTTCGGTGCTTCTTATCAGCTGATTCGGCATGGTGCAGATTATGGAAGCCAGCAGGTTCCAGGAAGTAATATTTATTCTGAAATGAGCAATGTAAACAGAGATGAATTAAAGAAATACTTCCTCCATGATGGAGCATATAATTGGATTCACATTCTTAGTGCAGGTGGAAGAGCAACTTTAAATACTAAATATCCGCTTTCATTCTATGGAAATCTTGGATTCCTGTTCAGCTACTTTACAGTAATAGATCAGGAAAAATATACCAGAGATGATTACGGCAATAATGGAAACTGCAGAGATGTAGATTTTAAAACTCCATTCGATATTGCGAATACAGATGAGTATCCGACATTATTTGGTGCTGTTCTTACAGTAGGAATTAGTATTAATTACTAAATATAGTCATGCTGAACTTGTTTCAGCATCTATATAATCTGTAGTAGTTAGATTCCGAAACAAGTTCGGAATGACAACTACAGATTATATTTATTAAAATTCGATTTTTCTTTATTGAATCGAAGCTTTCAATGCTTCAATCAAAACATCATTATCTTCTTTATTTCTTACAGCAAGTCTTATATATTTTGGTTCATCAAAACATTTCTTACCGGTAAGATCTTTAATAAAGATATTGCATTTTTCAAGAAGAGATACTGCAAGCTTATCTGAACGGTTATCTCCATCAAGACGGCACAGAACAAAGTTAGCCTGACTTGGGAATACATGAAGGTGTTTAATCTTAGAAAGCTCTTTAATAAAACGGGCTCTTTCTTCAGCAATCAGATCGCAGGCTGCAGCATATGTCTTAGAATATTTTTCGTAAATCTGAAGATAGTATTCACCAAAGGAATTGATATTCCAAATTGCATTTGTCTTTTTGATAAGATTAATATAATCAGTATTAGAAGAAGCAAGTACACCAAGGCGAAGACCTGGAACACCATAACTCTTACTGATAGATTTTACAACAATAAGGTTATCATATTCATTAATGATTTCTTCGTTCAATAATGTATAGCGGATTTCCTTTTCAGCAAAATCAATAAAGGATTCATCAAAAATCAGCTTTACATTGCGTGTCTTAAGATCCTTCAATAAGCCGAGTACATCTTTCTTTGCCAGGAAGTTTCCTGAAGGGTTATCCGGATTAATAAGAAGAACTGTATTTACATTTTCTTTCTTTACAACTTCGAGAATATCTTTTGCAGTATACGAGAAATCTTTTGGATTAGTTTTAATTGGAACAATTTCACAGTTTGTAAAACGCTCAGGATATTCATTAAAAGTAGGGTAAGGAACAGCAACTTTTCCGGAAAGTTTCTCTCCAAGAGATGAAATCAATTCTGCAGCACCATTTCCGACAACAATGTGTTCTGGTAAAAGATTAAAAATCTTTCCGGCAAGAAGACTCATCTGAGCTGCTCCACTTGGGTACTGTGTAAGAAGAGTTTTAAAACTTGCCTGAAGTTCATCAACCATTTTCTGAGGCGGGAAGTATGGGTTTACAAGATAGCAGTAATCCTTGAGCTGTGGATAACGCCAGTAACCGCCGTATGTTTTCTGCAAAAGTTTGAGTTTGTCCTTGCCCTTAGAGAAACGTGTTTCTGCAATTGCAAGATCTGCAGGATCATCAATTTCATACCAGTCATCTCCAGAAACCGGAAGCCCTTTAAGTGTAGAAGAAGAAAGGAACGAAAGAACTTTAAGAACCTGCTCATAGTATTCATTCTTTCCAAAAGCTTTCTGATAAGCTTCAAGGAATGGTACATAATAGTTCTTTGCAAATTCTTTGGAGAACTTGTAAATGTTAACAGTCTTGTAATAATCATCAGTTTCAAACCAGTTAAAGTGCGCCTTATCGAGAATACCTGTAATGTTATTTTCCTCATCAAGCAAGGTGCAGGTTCCATCCATCCAGCTTTCAAAATGAGAAACAACTGCAAGGTTAGGATCTTTTGATTTAATAAGTTTAGTAATGATTTCAGGTTTGAAAATCAAATCGCTTTCGAGGAGAATTGTATCATCCTGACAGAAAGCATCACGAGCCATATAAAGTGAGTAAATGTTATTTGTCTTGTCGTAGACCTTGTTCTCAATGAACTCAATTTCCATTCCATTAAGATTTTCTTTATTGAACTTAGAGTGGATAAAATCAATGAGAACATCACTTTTGTAACCTACAACAATAACCATTTTCTTGATATTGTTTTTTACAAGAGCTTCAATTGCATATTCGATTAATGTTTTTCCGTTTACCGGAACCATACATTTAGTTGCGTTTTTTGTGTAACGGCCAAGGCGTTTTCCCATGCCTGCGGCCAGCATAAGTGCCTGCATATTATTCTCCCTTTGAAATCATAAAATCAACAACTGCTTTACCAGCCGAACCTTCATTCATCCATGCTTCTGCTTTTGCAGTATGTCTGAGTGCTTCAAGTTCTTTACTGTCGCTTGCAGACTGAATGACTTCTTTTATATTATCAAACTGTTCTTCTTTTAATTCAATACCTATTTTAGAAAGTGTATCAAACTGCCAGATATGCTTTCCGTTTTCAGGCAAATCGTATGCATCATAAGGCATAAGGTCGAGCTGAGCATTTACATACATAACAGGCTTATCGCAAAGGAAGGTGTAATCATAAATAATACCAGAGAAGTCGGAAATCATAATATCTGATTTTTTCATAGAGAAAATATTATCGCGTTCATAATCCCAGGTAAGATTTTTTGTATCCTTGTAACGTTCTGTGAGGCGGTCCAGCATTTCCTTCTCAGATTTTTTTGACTGGGGGTGTGGACGAACAATAATATTCCAGCCAGTTGCAAGTAGAGGATCCAGAAGTTTTTCACCATATTTAGAAAGAAGAGCACTTGCACCCCAGCTAGGAGAAACAAGAACTGTAAAGTTGTGATTTTCTTCTGTAGGAATTGCCTGCATCTTTTCTTTTAAAGTATCAAGGTAAGGACAGCCAACAACTGTAAGTTCCTTTTCGTTTATACCACGCTGCTGTTCCAGAAGACGAATATCCTTTTTCTGATAATCGCCAGAAAGAAGTACAGAATCAAAATAATCAATACCAAAAAGACGATACATTGTAGCATCACTTGGAGCGTGAAGGATATGAGCATAATGTTTAACATGCTTGCTTCTCTTAAGCTGATATACCTGTAGACCAGGAGTTGTCATAAGAACAACACCGGCAGAAAGCATATTCAGTTTTACAAAAGCCATGTTTCCTTCACCAATAAATTCAGGCTTTACAAACTGATAGTTCTGTTCAAAGCACGGATCTTTTTCTGCAGAAGTGTAGTAGGTTAGTGGAATCTGTCTTTTTTCAAATTCATCACAGATTGGCTTAAAGGTATTCCAGTACTGCATACCTTCGTTATATACAACGTATTTCTTGAAGTTTGAGTCTGTAGTTGTATTAACACCATTTTTCTTAGCAGTGAACAAAAGTTTTATTTTTATCCATGCTGCTTTTCCAAGGAAAAAGAGTGTAGCTGCAGCACCAATAAGAATAGAGAAAAGCATTGAACCCGTACCCGGGTCGATATATAAGAATGTGTTAAGCATTATTTAACCTCCGTTGTATTATATGGTGATTCTTTTTTCCAGTTGTTTGGATCAAAGATATTGTCGTGAACTGAAAACCACTGATCTTCAGAAATTTTAAATGTGTTTTTATTGTGCGCATCTGGTGACCAGGTTGCAACATAAGAAACAAATACTTTTTGCTTTTCTTCTGGTCTATTGATTTTATTTCCTGTAAATGGATTTACAGCTTCATCATCAATATCTTTGAGTGCAAGAGATGGAGTATCTCCGTTTGTCATAAAAGTATTGTCAGTAACAAGGCTTCCATGTGCATTAAAATCCTTTACCATCAGAATTGGGTTATAAGCTTCAATACGGAATGGTAATCCTGCCTTGTCCTGGTCTGGACACATATGATTGTCTAAAGGCGCTCCATGATCAGCTGTAATAATAATTCTGGTATTATCATAAATATTATTTTCTTTGAGATATTCAAAGAATTCTCCAAGTCGATTTAAAGCACCTGCATTAGCATGATAATGAACATCTTCTGAAAAAATACCATCTCCTTTATCAGTTACTTCTGATAAAGGAATATAATCAGGGTACTGCAAATAATTAGGTTCATGAGTTAATTCATTAACAAGATAAACAAAAGATGGTTTTTCTGAATCTAAAGCTGTTAACTCAGGCAGGAAATCAAGAGCTGCATAATTGTTTACAACATCCTGAAGATTGCCTAAAGTCTGATTTGTATTCCACCAGAATCCATCGTTATAAATTGAATCACGGAAATAAAGAGGCATAACTTTAAGGAAACTGAACCAGAGGAAGTTTCTTTTTAACAAATCACTTCTTGCTGTAGATGAAGAAGCTTCTGGGTGTCTCTTAAGCCATACGTCAGTGTAAGTTCTGATTGTTGGATGTACATGAATATAAGGATAATCATTATATATGCGTGTATCTGGAATCCAGCTGTAATTAGCCCAGGACATATCAGTAAGAGTTACATCAAATCCATCATTATTAAAAACAGAAGCAAGTGCTGTAATAGATTCATTATGTTTAGAAACGAGCGCTTCTGTAGAACGTTCATTCATATGATATGGAGTATAGTCATAACCACCGTACATTGGAGGCGCACCAATAAGAGTATGATCTGCATATGAGACAGTATTTGGATAATAAGTAAATCCATCATACTCTTTATAAAGTTCTTTATTTTCTTCAAAAATATAAGGAACAAAACCGTTTACTGCGCGGTCCAGCATGATAACAAATACGTTCTGCTTTGTTTTGCTAAGATGGAAAATAGGTTCAATATCTGTGTTAGAAGAAATTGAAGTATTTGTATTTTTTAATTCTTTTAATTGTTTGTATCCTTTAGAAATACTAGCACCATGTACTGAAGAAATTCCAATGTATGAAATAATCAGAACTGAAGCTACTGCAGAAAGCCATTTTGTTTTTTTGAAAATTAATAAAAGAATTACAGCTGCAGATGGAACTAATAAAACTAAAAGATTAATAAGTGCAGAAACTGTAGAAGGTTTTAATGCACCTGCATCTGAGAATGTAATGATATTTGAAAGAGTACCATAATCTCCTCCAAAGACAAAAGCATTAATTACAGCTCCAAAACAAAATAATGAACTGAACAAAGCTATTAAAGTTTGAGTTTTCTTTCCAAACATAAAATATATACAGCAAGGCCAGAAAACGCAGAAACCGATAGCCTGCCATAAAGAATGTCTTAAAAAGAAGAACGGAGAATTATATTTATCTACAAAAGAAAACTCCATTGGAGAAGATGAAATTACGTAAGATGGTAAAGTAATTCCAACTAAAAGAGCAAGAGAAATTCCAGTAATTATAAAGAGACGTGTACGTTCAGTTTTATTCTCAGAAAGAAATTTAAATGGTTTTTCAATTAAGAAATTTATAAACTTAATTAGTAAAGGTGTAAAGAATACAATAGAGAGTGCACTAATAAGCATCATACGTCGATATAAGAAACCATGATGTTTAAAGAGTAAGAACCAGTCAGCACAAAGTACAAATGCACATAGACAACCGTAAAGTACCCATAGAGGATGCTTCATCTTATAGAAAATATTTTTTACAAGACTGAAGAGGTTATTCATAGTCCAGTAAATTACAAGTCCACTAGGAGAATTATACAGAAGTACAAGGAAAACTAAAGCAGTAACATAAATCTGGATTTTTTCTTTTATAGGATGCCCTTTACTATAGATTACACCAGAAATGATATTAATTAATGTCATTGCTATCGGAAGAACATTAATATTAAAGTTTCCGATTTTGAATGCTGCATCAGGAGCTCCTAAATCCTTAAAAATGAAAAAACTGAATCCTCTAAGTTCTTCAAGATTACTTAAAAACTTATAAGCTGCAATAAAGAAAGGAATCTGAATGGCAAGGCTGATAGAGGAACGAAGTGCCATCATAGGATGATAATGATTCTGTCTGTAATAAGTAGAAAGAATCATATACTGTTCATCACCTTTAAATGCAGCTTTAATTCTATCAATGCCTGGCTTAAGTTTTACCTGAATCTGTCGTTCAGTTTCCTGCCATTTTTCTGCGATGATATAAAGAGGAAGACATAAGAATGAAACTCCAAAGCTAACAATAAAAAGCGCATAGCCGGAATTTTTAAAAACCTTGTAGCCTACAAAGTAAATTAATTCTACTAACTGATAAAGCGGATAAATAATTATTGAATATAAAAAGTCCAGCATGATTACCTCAATTATTTTGTTTGTTCAGAAGAAAGTTTTGACCAGTTTTCATTTTTGAAAATATCATCATGAACTGTAAGCCATTCATCCTGAGCAACAGTATATTGTTTATCATCTCTTGTTCTAAGACTCTGCATAGAAGCAGTTGATATTTTTACATATTCATTTTTATCAGAAACCTTCATAGGATTATTTGTAAAAGGGTTAATCGGATTGTCGTTAATATCTTTAAGGGCAAGTACAGGTGTATCTGCATTTGTCATAAATGTAAAATCAAATGATAAATCACCTTTTGAATTAAAATCCTTAAACAATAGAACAGCCTGAAGCTCTTCTTTCATTTTTGAAAAGCCCTGATTATTGTCAAATAAACCAGAAGTTGTTGGATTACCATGATCAGAAACAATAATAATTCGTGTGTTATCATAACAGTCATTTTTCTTAAGATAATCAAGGAATTCCCCAATTCTAAGAAGCATTGCAGTATTAATATGGTAAGTAGAGTCATTCTCAAATTTACCAGTTCCTGGATTTGTAATTTTTTCTACAGGAACAAAATCAGGTGCCTGCAAAAGACCTGGTGCATGTGGTAATTCATTATCAAAAATCAAAAATGTATTATTTGAAGCATTAAAGTCTGTAAGTTCCGGTAAATAATCCAAAGGTGCGTAAGTATCAATAAGGTAAGCTTCATCTTTATATGGATTTTCAAGAAGACGGTATCCACAGCCATAAACAATTACTCTGAACGGAGGATTTACAAGTTTAAAAAGACTGAAGAAAATGATATTGCGCTTAATCAGGAAAGATGTCTGTGCTTTAGGCTTTATTCCATGCTCATTATACCAGTAACTGCTGTATGCACCTTGAGTCTTTACGCGATTCAATTTTGGAAGATCGCTGTAAATCTGTTCAACCGGTTGCATATTATAGTTTTCATAAGGAAGATTTGTAACAGAAACATCAAATCCAGCGTCAGTAAAAAGAGTAGGCATAACAAGAAGGCTTTGATTATGTTTTTCACGGATAGTCAGATCTGTTCTTTTATTAATTTCCCATGGAGTAAAATCATAACCACCAAAAAGTCCTGGGGCTCCAAGGGTAGTGTAATAAGACATAGAAACAGTATTTGGATAATATTTAAAACCTTCATAGGTTTCTTTTAGTTCTGGAATTTCAGAGAAAATATAAGGGTAAATACCACTTACTGAACGGTCTTCCATAAACACAATAACATTTTTATCTGTTTTTGAAAGATGGAATTGAGGCTCAAGTTTAGTAATCTGCTCTGGAGGGGTTGTTCCCTTAAAATTATTATTGATATGGACAATATTTGAAATAGCAGTAATTGAAACACTTATTAAAATAATTGCAGAAATATAAAATGGAATAACAGTTTTTTTCTTTAAAAGTATTATGATTAAAGCAATCAATCCAAAAGTAAGAAGTGTGTTTAAAATCATTAACGGTTTAGAGAGCATAAAACTCTGAGCTTCATCCATCAATGAAAAATCTATATTCATAAGACCATAATTTCCAGAGAAAGCAAAACAATTTAATATGCCGATAAAGGCAAAGCTTACTGCTATAAAAGAAAAAATATCTTTTACTTTTGTCGGGAAAAGAGCATATAAACATACAGGCCAGAAAACAAAAAGTCCGAGAGCCTGACTAAAAGAATGAATTAGATAAGGAAATGGAGTTGTGTAAGAATCAATATAAAAATAATCAGAAGATGATGAATCTATAATTGTTGCAGGAATTGTAAGTCCTGCTGTAACTGCAAGAATTAGAGCAGACAAAACAAAAAGACCAGCACGAAGCTTTTTATTTTCATCAAGATTTGTAAGATAATTTGTTATAAACCAGTTTAAGACTTTCAGAATAATTGGAATAAAAAGTACAACAATTGTTACACATAAAACTGCAGCAATATAAAGTGTATTTTTTGTCGAAAAAGCCCATATACTGGCACAGATAAAAAAAACACAAAACAGTAAATATAAAACTTTTAATGGATTCTTCATTTTGTAAAAGATGTTTTTTACAAGAGAAAGAACATTATTCATTGTCCAGTATAAAACCAGTCCGGAAGGAGATGTATAAAGTAAAATGAGGAAAACTGCTGCAGTAATATAAATCTGCAACTTTTCTTTAATACCATGACCTTTAGAATAAATAGTACCAGATATACAGTTTATTAAAGTCATGGCAATTGGAAGAATATTTATATTAAAGTTCCCAATCTTAAAAAAAGCATCCGGGGAACCCATATCTTTAATAAATAAGAATGAATAACCTTTTAATGCTTCAACATGAGAAAGAAATGAATATGCGGCAATAAAAAATGGAATCTGAATAAGGAGGCTGAATGATGAACGAAGCGCCATAAGCGGATGATAATGATTCTGTTTATAATATGTTGTGAGAATCATATATTGTTCATCTTTTTTGAATGCTTTTTTAATACGATCTACACCAGGTTTAAGTTTCTGTTGAATTTTTCTTTCCTGTTCCTGCCACTGTTCAGCTACTATATATAAAGGTAAACAACATAAAGTAACAACAAAACTTAGACCAATAACTGCAAGTCCTTGATTTGAGATTTTGGTAAAGAAGTTGAAGAATAATTCAAGAAGAGTTTTTAATGGTGCAATTATAATATTTGATAAAAGCATATCATTGATATAATAGTAGATTTATGTGAAAGTTACAAGTTTAACAGTTTCTTGAAATATGGCTTAGTCTTTTTGATGATAAAAGGATTAATCCATGAAAAAAGTATAAGGAATTTACAGAATTTTATTCCTAATTTTGCTGATTTTTTATTAATATTGGTCTTTCGTAAGAATCTTATTCTTGAAAATTCATAGTTAATTCTGCTGAAGCTTGCTTTCCGGTAAATAGTCATACCTTCACCAACAGAACCACCACATAAATGAATTATTTTAGTATCAGGAATTATACGGCGTTCAAGCCCTGAAAGATTCATTTTATATTGAAGGTAAGTATCTTCAAAATACAAGAAGAAATCTTCATCGAATCTGGCATATTCATCATTTTTCAAAAAAATATCTGCACCAGTAATAAAATCAATTTTACCATATTCTTCTTTTGCAAAATGATTTCTGTGCATATTCTTAAAATGAAGAACAGTGCCTAAGGTAAGATATATATTTCCTATATTTAATTTAATAAGATCTAAGATTTCACTTTTTAGAGAAGGAAATGTGCCACCACTATGAATGAATCTTTCATTTGCATCTAAAAGCATTCCACCAATAGCACCAAGCCTCTCATTTTGATGAGCTTTAAAATAATCATAAAAGATTTTTACAGAGTTATTTAATAAAAGAGTATCACTGTTAAGGTAGAAAATGTATTTACCCTGGGCAATATCCAGAGCTCTGTTATTTGCAGCTCCAAAACCAAGATTCTTTCCGTTTGCAATAACACGAACTTTCGGGTAGTCCTGGGAAAGCATTTCTAAAGAGCCATCTGTTGAGCCGTTGTCTGAAACAAGGATTTCGTATTCTACTTCTGAAGTATGTTTATAGATTGAATCTATGCAGTTTTTGAGAAAGTCTTTTGTGTTGTAATTTACGATTATGATAGAAACTTGCATTTGTTCTCTTTGATTTATATGAATTTATTATAAAATAGTATCAAAGTGAATTCAAGATTGAATAAATCTTAAGATATAAGGTATAGTTATTATAATGTCATCCCTTTTTAAATATATTCTAAAGCATAAAGATATTCCTGTTCTCAAATTTGAATCTGATGGAGAAAATATTGTTTCCGTAGATGAGGTTTTGAACAAAGAACATCTGCCTTTAGCTTTACAGAGTTTAGAAGTTGAACAAAAAACTCTTACTGATGTAATGAGAAAATGGTGGCAGGGAAGGGCAATTCCAGAGAGCAGACAAAATCTCAGAGAAGCCAGGGAAACTTTAGGGAATATCAGTATTGCATCTTTAGTAACCAAGAGTATGGGATTAAGCCTTTCAGATCATTATTGGGCACATCCAGTTGAACTCAATCTATACTGGAAAGACGTTAATTTTTTTGAAAATGATTTCTCAGAAGATGTAGGTAGGGCTCTTTTTGGTATTATTGAAAATGATGGTCACGAAATCAATCTGATTTCTCCAGACAATACTTCTGATGGCTGGTTGAAAAAACGCTGGATTATTAATACTAATCAGAGAATTCTTGTAAAGGGTGGAACCGGTCTTGAACAGCAGGAACCATTTAATGAAGTATTAGCTACAGAGATTTGTACACGTCTAAATATTCCATGTGTAAAGTATTCATTGATTACAGAAGGATTTAATTACTATTCTTCCTGTCAGAATTTTCTATCCAACGATTTAGAATTTGTTCCTGCTTCATATATTTATAATCTAAAACCATTTTCAGGCGGGATATGGGATAAGTTTTCACATTTTAAGGATTGTTGTAACCTTGTTGGAATAAAAGATATTGAATCAATAGAACGTGATATAACACAAATGCTTTTTGTTGATTTTATAATTGCAAATATCGATAGACATTGGGGCAATTTTGGCTTTATACGCAATTCAACAACTCTCGAATGGAAAGGCCTTGCTCCTGTCTTTGATTCAGGCTCTTCAATGTTTTATAAAATTCCAACACCTGCGTTATCTGATGAGAAAAACACTTCGTCGAAAAATATAACTGCCCGACCATTCGGTTACAACCATAAAGATCAGATTAACCTTCTACCTGTAAAACAATATTGTAATTCATTTCCTATGGAATCCTTAAATGATATTTCTGATTGGTTTGAAAAATTATTAAAAGCCAATGATAATATGACAGAGGAAAGGCGTTGTATATTGTGTAAATTGCTACAATCTAGAAGAAAAGAAGTTATGAAATTTTTAAGCTAAATAATTAATCTGAATACTTTCCAAATTCATTATTCTTAAAAGCTTTAATTCCTTTATAAATATAAGAAAGATCCTTAAATTTAAATTCAAAAAGTTTCTGGATGATTGCAACAGTCATATACTTTTTATATTTCTCATTTTTAAATTCATCTGGAAAATTTTCTTTAATATAAAGCATATTTCTGAAAATATAGTAGAGTCTTACACCGGAGTGTTTGCAAGGGCGGGGAAGTATTGTTTTTTTAACATGCCCCAAAGTATGAACCATTATAATATTCTGGAACTCACAGATTTTATAACTTGCTTTAATCAATTTATAACAAAACTCATGATCTACTTCATCAATAAATAAGTCTTCGTTAAATCCAGTTACTTCTTTCCAAGCAGCAAGATTTATTATATTACCACTTGCCATAACTTTGTGCTGAAATATAATATCTTCTTTTGGTGCAGTTTCGGAATGATATTTTATATCTCCGATAACAGATTTTATTTCATTTCTGTGTTTTGGAGAAAAACTTTTTATATCTGTATCAGTTGAATTTGTAATTAACTTCAAATAGTTTTTTAATTGAGTTGAATCCCATGAGGAATCCTGATCCATGGTCATTACCCATTCAAATCCATCTGCTAATGCTTTATTACATCCAATATTTAAAGCTGCTGCAATTCCGAGATTTGAAAAATTAGGAATATAAACTGTATTTTGAATTTGTGAAGCAAGATTACTATTGTCTGAATTTGAATTATCTACAATGTAGATTTTAGAGAAAAAGTAATTGTAGGTTTTTATGCTTTCTACATCTGTATCTTTGGGATTATACCAAATAACAATACATGAAAAATTTTTATTAATATAATTCATTTCTTATAAATTATATATTAAACGATATAAATAAACTACATATAAAACTAATAAGATATTTGATATAGATTATTTATTTCTACATAAAAGATTATATATACAATTACATATTTTTTTATTTGAATGATATAAAAAAGTAAATTTAAAAAGATGAAATAAAGCTTTTATTGGACGAATTTTAATTTCTTCCTTAAAAAGATCATAAAAGTAAAATAATGCAATTGATTTTCTATGTCTGTAAGGAACTGAATTAGATAGAGAATCTGACCGAACGGTCCAGTTAACTAATTCTTCTTCCAATAAATTAAGTTTAATTCCATTTTTAGTTAGAGTATAATAAAAAGGGCCATCTTCCCACATTGGAATTCGTTCATCAAATAATCCAACTTTGTCAAAAACTTCTTTTTTATAAATAACACTTGGTGTTGGTATGAATGGTGCTCCAGATAATATAATAGATTTAAATTGTTCTTCTGCTGAAAGATTAAAAAAAGAATAATCAACATCGTGTGCTACTGGAGTATTATTTTCGTCAATAAATCTAACTTTTGTAAATAAAGCTTGAATATCAATATTTGTTTCAAATTTTTGTATACAATTTTCTATATAATTAGGTAATAATTCATCATCAGCCGCTATATCTTTAAAATAAATGCCTGAAGAATTAATAACAGCACGATTAACATTTGCAGTTACACCTGTATTTTTTTCAACTGTTATAATTTTTGTTGAAGAAAAATAGATTTCATTTGTTTTTAACCAATCTTTTACAATAGAAATTGTATTATCATTGGATCCATCATCAGATATTATGAGTTCTTTAGGATTATAAGTTTGATTTTTAATACTATTAAGAGTATTTAAAATTGTTTTTTCTGAATTATAAGAAATTATACAAATTGATACTAATTTATTGTCCATAATATAAGTTTAATAAAAAATCTTTCATACCTCAATAAAAAAGTTTAATGTATAAAATTATTATATACAAAAAAAATATATATAACTATTATATAATATATATAACTTACAAAAGAAATAATATTGAAAGAATTTGATTTATTACAATGAATAAGAAATTAATCATAGTCGCTAAAAAATTTATTACTCGTCTAACAATAATTATTCATCATGCAAGAATAAAACAATTTCCCAAATATACTAATTTTAATTCTTCGAACTTAAAATTTGCGATACAGTTTCATATTTTCTTTATTGATTTGCTAGATGAAGTATATAATAATCTAAAAAATATTTCATTAAAATATGATTTATACATTTCAACAGATACAGAAGAAAAAGCACAGGAAATAACAAAATACTTCAAACATAATTTATTATTATACGCAAACAATATTAACGTTGAAGTTGTAGAAAATTTAGGACGAGATATTTATCCATTTTTTAAGCAGATGACTCCAATATATAAAAATTATGATTTAATTGGACATTTTCATACAAAGAAAAGTACAACATCTCCAATAGGAAACCGTTGGAGAGATTATTTATATAATACACTTCTAAACAAGAATTATATTAATGATTTACTCATATATATGCACGATAATAAAAAAATAGGAATAATAGCCCCTGCACCTTATTATGAAATAATAATAAATTATTACGAAAATTTAAAAAATAAATACAATAAGCAGAATGTTAGTAATTTATTAAATCAATTAAATGTTCCAGCTGAACAATTAACTATTAATACAAAATATCCTGCTGGAAATATGTTTTTCATCCGTTCTGCTGCAGTAAAACAATTATTTGAACGAGCATTCTCGGCAGATGATTTCCCAAAGGAAGAAGGGCAGGTTGAGAATACTACACAACATACTATTGAGTTGATTTGGAAATTTATTATTGAAAACAATAAATATTTATATAAAGAATTAATATAAAATTTCTGAAAGTTTATATAAAATTTTAATATTTGAATGATAAAAAATAAACATTTTAAGTTTATGGTATAGTTTTTTTATTAATGAATAATCATATTGTTCTCTATAATATTTATAATATAGAGCTTGAGATTTTAAATGGGATACTGATACTCCGTTTGACAATGAGTTTTTGCGTATTCGAATAAGAACATCATATTTATCTAATAAGTATAGTTTTTCCATTGATTCAATTATTCTACAGGTTATAGGTCCATCTTCCCACATAGGAATTCTTTCATCAAAATAGCCAATATTTTTAATGAAGGATAATCTATATATTACACTTGGTGTAGGAATTGTAGGACATCCATATTTCTCTAAATATTTTAATTGTTGTTCTAAAGAATCAATATAAAAGAATGAATAATCGTGTTCTTTTTCAATTATTTCTGTTGGGGTATCTATAAAATATTTTACCTTAGTATAAAGTACATTTACATTTTGATTTTCAGTAAAATAATTTACACAATCTTCAGTATAATACTTAGTAAGAATATCATCTGCGGCAATATCTTTTATAAAAATTCCTGATGCTGATTTATATGCACGATTACAATTTGCAGTTACACCGGTATTTTTTATTGCTTCTAGAATTATTGTATTTACAAATCGTGATTTATTATTGTTTATCCATGATTTAGCAATATTAAGCGTGTTATCGCTCGAAAAGTCATCAGATATAATAAGTTCAATATTTTTATATGTTTGAGATTTTATACTTTCAAGAGTTTCAATAATTGTTTTTTCAGAGTTATATGAAATTACAGCAATAGAGACTAGTGGAGCTGTATTATCAAGCATATAAATATCTCCTTCAAATTTAGAAATAAAAGAATTCAGATGAAAATTAGAACTTGTTTATTGTTTCAATAACATATTGTATTTGTAATTCCGTTAAACATGGACTCATAGGTAAACTCAATTCCTGAGCATGAATCTTTTCTGTCACAGGTAAACTAATAGAATTCCATTCTTTATAACATTCCTGTTTATGAGGAGGAATAGGGTAGTGAATATTTGTTCCTATTCCATTTGTTTTCAAATATTTTTGAAGTTCATCACGTTGTTCACATAGAACTGGAAATAGATGGAATACATGTTGATTCCAATCTGAAATCTTAGGAAGTATAATCTTTGGATTTTTAATACCTTCAATATATTTCTTCGCTACAGTTTTCCTTAAGGCTATATCTTCATCAAGATGTTTAAGTTTTACATCAAGTATTGTGGCCTGAATTTCGTCTAAGCGGCTATTACGACCACAGTATTGGAAAACATATTTTTTCTGGCTTCCATAGTTTGCTAGACTACGAATTGCATTTGCGAGTTTTTCATCATTTGTTGTAACAGCGCCAGCATCTCCCAAAGCTCCAAGGTTTTTTCCTGGATAAAAGCTATGGCCTGCAGCATCACCAATAGAACCTGTTTTTTTACCATTAAAGATACAACCATGTGCCTGAGCGTTATCTTCAATAAGTTTAAGATTGTATTTCTTACAAAGTTCCCCAATTTTATCTGTGTATGCACACTGTCCGTATAAGTGAACTATTGTAATAGCCTTTGTTTTGTCTGTAATTTTAGCTTCAATTAAAGAATCATCAATTTGATATGTGTTTATATTCGGTTCTACTAAAACTGGGACAAGTCCATTTTCTGTAATTGCAAGAATTGTAGCGATATAAGTATTTGCAGGCACAATTACTTCATCCCCTGGTTTCATTATTCCAAGTTCAATGTATGCACGGAAAATCCATATGAGTGCATCTAATCCATTAGCGCAACCTATACAATATTTTGTGCCAATGTAATTTGCATAGTCAGTTTCAAACTTTTCATTTTCTTTTCCCTGAAGATACCAGCCACTGTCGATAACTCGTAATGCTGCTTCATGGATTTCATCTCTATATTTATTTGTTACATCTTTTAAACTTAAAAATGGTACTTGCATTTTTTTTCCTCTATTTTGCTTCTAAAATTCGTTCAATCGCTTGTGAGCAATCTAATGTATGATATGCTGGATAAAGAGCATGCATCATCTGTGCATTACACTTTAAAGATATGGTTTTACTATCTTGTGTGGTAAGAAAATGCCAGTAACGATAGGTATATCCAATCCAAAAAAGTGATTCTGTATCATAAGTTGTTCCGGTTTTTAGATCTGGTTTTTCTTCCATTACATCGTAAAGTAAATTTTCTTCTCCCATCCATTGAGTTCTGTCATAAGGTAAATCAAAAAAACTTGCAGTTTTGCTTTGCATATAAAAATCTATAAATTCCTGACTGGAAAGATTTTTTTTTGCAGAAAGTTCAAACATTTTTCCTTGTACTGCACAAAGTTGGCGTTCGAATTGAGAAAGTGTATGAAGATTATTCATTGATAATTTCATCGAAATATTTTCCCTCCCTGCGATATTGTTTACAAATCAAAGTTAAATGTTGTTCTAGTTCTGTTCCCATATAAAATCCTTTGTCAAAATCATATAAAGATCTGCTTATAGACTGGATTTTATCATTGAGACCGGTTTTGGAACCATGAAATAGTTTAATAATTTGATTTGAAAACATATTAAATTATTTTAAATAACTAAAGTTATAACGTCAAGGGAATAATAATTATTTGATTTTATGAAAAAAATTGATATATCAAATTTTATAAATTTTTATAAATTCATTTTCCATGTTTGATATACTAAAGTTCTGGCTCCAAAACCTTCTTTTTGACTTATTAGCCCTTCATTCAAAATTCTTCCACCATCTTCTGTAGAAATTCCGAAATCAAGGAATCTCTTGTGTTGGGAATATTTATTCATAATTTCACTAATGCAATAGTCTAATGCGCCTATTTCTCTAGCAGTGTCATTTGCTGCTAAATATTGAGTGTGAATAACATTTTCATAAATGAAAACAACTGAGCCTGCTATCATTCTTCCTTGATACATTGCAGCATACAGTTCTATTTGTTCAGGAAAACGATTATGTAATAAAGTTAATTCTGTTCCTGTATGAACAGCTTTTGTATTATGATGTTCACTTAAAACTTCATTTTCAAGATTAATGAAAGATTCAAAATCTTCTGAAAGTTCTATTGTAACGCCTTCTCTTTTTGCTCGACCAATTTGAGCTTTACGTCCTTTCGGCAACTTTATTGGATAATTAAAATCAACTACAGAAGATGGTTCAATTTTTAAAATTTCTGCATTATTTCTAAAAAGTGCATATAAATCTTCTTGTGCTGGATTTGTATAATAACAATATGGTATTGTTTTATAAATTAATGAATTGAATCCATTCTCTTGCATGTATGCTTTTAATATATCAAAACATTCAAGCATTTTATATTCTTTCATCTTTTGATTTGTTATAAAACCACCGTAAGTAAGACCTCCATGTGAAATAAGTTGAGAATCTTTTTTATTGGCAGGTAATAAAGCAAGCAATTCATCATCGTCGAAAAACAATAGAGAATTATCTTCAAATCGATCAGAATGATATTCCATAAAGTTTCGATTATGCATAAAAAGACTGTTTTTAGCTGTATCAATAAATGAATTCCATAAATTAAAATCTTGGCTAGTATATTTCTTTATTGTAATCATATATATATAACCTATCTATGAAAAAAAATTTTTAGTTTACGAATAACACGTGTATTGAAAAAAATAATTCCTATAAAAGACATTATTATAGAAATATGTAGTTTTTCAAGTTTATTTTGTTTATTCCAATTTAATAATTTATACATCAGTTTATTATTTAAGCATTGTGTTTTATATTTTTCATATTTTAACTCGTATAATTCATTTCTGTTTTTATAACATAAAAATAATGATCCAGAATACTTTCGTAAAAGTAATGAATGATACTTTGTTAAAATTTGTGTCAAAATCTCATAATCGATTGCGTTTATAATTTCTTTTTCAAGAATATTAGAGGAATTCCATATACTTCCATTATTTTGATAATAGTTATAGACAACCTTGTCTACACAATATAAATCACCATAATTTAAGAAATAAAAAGTAATATCATTATCATCAAAAGATTTTAATGTAATTAATTTTTCATAGTCTGTTTTATTAAAAACATTCTTAAATACAATTGTACCAACATGAGTATATAACTGCTTACAATATTGTTTTGCTGTTATATATGTATATCCAGTAATTCCATCTGGTAAACTTTCAGAGCCATCCTCATATGCTTCTTTATAATTATGGGCTACTCCAATTATGTTTATATTAGAATTTAAAATGTCAATAGATTCTTGTAACCAATTAAAATTACAATAACTATCATCACCATCAAGAAAACATACAAAATTACCATTTGCATTTTTTAGTAAATCTAAACGATTTTTACTAACTCTCTCAACAGGATTATATTTTATAGAATTATCACGAGGTTGAATAAAAAGTCGAATTCTCCCTGGATATCTGTTAATATAGTCATTTACAATTTTGCAAGTATCATCTGTAGAACCATCATCACCTATGAGAACTTCAAAGTCTTCATTTAGTTTTTGTGAAAATACGCTATCTAAACTTCTAGAGACATATTTTTCTTGATTATAATATGTAATTAATATACTAAGCATTTAAGAAATCCTGTTTTATGGCTTCTTTAATTAAATATCCAGCGCCTTCTTTAGGGATATAAAAATGATCTTTTATCAATTTTTGACGTTTTTCTTTAAGTGGATCATTACCATTTCTTAACATATCTAATGTTGTTTTTAAATCATCCCAACTTTCTACCCAATAAAAACCAGAAGAATAGCCCTTATCTTTTGAAAATGAATTAAGACTACTTTTTCGATGACAATAAATTATTGGTTTTCCAGTTAAAAAGAATTCAGGAACTACACTGGAAATATCTGTTATCATACAACTTGCAGTATAGAAAGTTGGAATATAATTTTTTGTATTATCAATTGCCATGTTTATAGATTTTGTATAAATATTTTTATATTCATTTGCTTCTTTTTCTGATAATTCACCGGTTGAAGCAAAATTTAAAAACATTTGTGGATGTGGTCTAAATACAAAATCAATATCAGTTTTATTGTTACAGTAATCGACTAATTTGTCTTTATATGAGAAAAAATGACAATTATTTTCATTGGTACACCATCGAGGTGTCCAAATAATTCTAAATCTATTTTCATTTTTACAAGTCCAAGAAGTATCTTGTATATTATAATTGTTTATTAGATTATCATAACATGGGAATCCAGATTTAATAACTTTACAAAGTTTATTATTGGCTTGCTCCATTCTATGAGTAATAAATTTCTTTTCAGTTTCATTTTGAACAAAATACAAAGAAATATCTTTTAAGAAATCTAATGGAGTCGTATCTTGATTAATAAAATCATCATCTTTGCAATCTATAAATGCATAATAAGCTACATAAAATAATTTTGCATATTTACTTATAACCCAAGATTTTTCAGCATCCGTACGGCATATATTGTATGGTTGTTGAAAGCAGATGTAATCTGCTTTCAACAACCGTAGATCTAACCATTCTTTTGTTTCATAATTGTATCCTGACATAACATCTGTTCCTGTCCAAAATAGTTCTCCACCTTCTGATTCATAGATTTCATGATTCAGTCCAATTTTGGGGAGTTGTTTTTTATTTGGAATAGTAACGATAGTAACATCAAATAAACTATCTAACTTCATCGCTTCATATACTGTTTTAAGACTACCCCAAACGGAAGGTCGCCAACAAATAAATAAAACTTTTATTTTTTCGTTTGTAAGTTTTTTTAATTTAAAACGTAATGTTATATTTTCATTTAATAGAAATTTTATATCATCATCGAATTTGTTAAACTTATTTGTTAGTTTTTTGTGTAATTTTCGAAGGATTGGTATTTTTGTGTAATTCATAATCTTATCCAATTATAGGTTTATTATACTAATTGTAAATTTCTTCAAATTAATTAAATTTTTAATAATATTTTAAACCCAGAATTTATTTAAATGTTTTTGCTTTAATAAAAATAATTCATAGATTTTAGCGGCAAAGTATATATCTTGTAATGAAATACCAATATTATAAGCTAAAATTCTATCTTCAGGGGATCTTTCAAAAATAGGATCATTTAGTACATCTGTCATTTCTTTTACATATTTATATTCATTAAAATATTTAAAACCTTTAATATGATCAATATCATCACAGAATATTTTATCAAATTGTAAATCGCAATTTTGAAATCCTTTAGTATGGATTGGAACTACAAGACAACCTTTTTTAAAATCTGTTGGTTCTGCAAAATATGAATTGGCAGCTGTCACACAAGATACAACAACATCTGAATTGTTAATCATTTTCCTAACATCTTTATAAAGTGAAAAATGAATATTTTCATATTTCTGAAAACGTTGAATAAATAATTCATGTTGATCTTTATATTCAAATAAATTTACATTAATTGTTTGATAATTTAATATTTCATTTAAACAAAGTAATGTAGAGCGAGCAGTGTTTCCTAACCCAATGAAAGAAAAATTCTTTGTATTATTAGTTTTTAGTTTGTTAATAGTTATTGCAGCAACGGCACCTGTACGCATTGTAGTAATCCAGGTTCCATCCATACAAGATAATAAATCACCAGAATCAGTATCATAAAGTAAAATATCTGCTTTTAATGCAGGAATTCTATCAGGAAGTCTAGATACTTCTTTAACACCAAATTTATGTAAAAATGGAATAAAAGAAGGCATTGTATTAAAAAATGAATTATTATCTTTGCCGAAATGAATACTGTTTTTAGCTGGAAGAATGCATGTGTTTTTTATTCTAATTACTTCTTCAGCCCATTCAATACAAGTTTTTATTGGTATATTAAGATTAAATATTTCATCAAAACTTATAATTTGCATATTAACTTCCTTAACCATATAATTTATATTATAGAATATTATTAAACAAAAATTGATATTCTATATTTTATTATATATTTAATTATACATTTTATCATGTAAAAAAAATTATTTTATAAAACTAAAAATCATTTTTTTTGTATCTTATTAAGTAAATATTTCTTTATGGTTTGTAAAATCCAATTACGTTCATTTCTATTACATCCTATGAACCACATTGCAAATATATTTGATATAACAGTTATAGTGCATGAAATAAAGAACTGTAAAACTACATTATCATGTAAAATTATGAATATACAAAAAGATGATATAAATGACAAAAGAATAACGAAAACAATTGGAATAAAAACCCCTTTTATATAGCGCTTTACTGGAAATGATATTCTCTTATAAAGATATCCAAGACGCCATAAAGAAAAAAGTACATTGCTAAAAACTCGGAGAATAACAATAAAATATGATGGTAATCCTAATTTAAACAATACCCACGCTATTGGAATACTTAATAATGAAAAACAAAATGCGACAATTTGATAATTTTTTATATTTCCAATGGCATATGAAACCATCCATAAAGGACCTGTTAAAGCATCTACTAATGAATAAATTAATATGATTCTTAAAAATATAACTGAATATTCTGGAACTTCTGTAAGCCATGCTTTTAATACAATATTTGCGTTCAAACTTAAAGGAAGAACAAAAAACCATAATAAAAAAAATGAAAATTTTGAAGTTTTAAATATTAAATCTTGTAAATAATTAGTTTCATTCGCTGCATAAGATTTTGTGATTTGAGGTTCAAAAGCAACCTGAAAATTACTAATTAACTGATAAACGGCATTGTTTACTTGATTTGCGATTCCCATAGCAGCATTAGCAATAACACCAAAGAATCTATTTAGAATCATGGTTAATACTTGATTTGAACATGTTGAGCCAATACTACTTAATAGACTCCAACCTGAAAAAGATAATAACTCCTTATATGAGTGTTTGTCTTTAATAAATTCAAATTTACATTCTTTAAATTTTAAGTTTACATATATTTTTTGAATAATAAACCATAAAAAATTTGCTAATAAAACTAAAAATGCATAAAGAATTAATTTATCATATGAAAAAATTGAAATAAATAGTGCAATGCTAAATTTACATAAACCATCAAATATACTCATAATTGCATAAAATGACATTTTTTCATATGCAATTACTGCTGCATTATAAGGAATTTTTATTATTCCAATAATTGTAGTTATTAGTGAGAGCTGAAATACCCAATTTGCAGCAACAATTCTTGATTCAGGAATATTTAAATAAAAGTTTACAGCTAATAGTCCAACCACTTCAGATAGTATAAAAAAAATAATGGATATAAATATATGAAGAGTAATGCTTTGGCTATATATTTTTTTTACCTTTTCTGAATTATTTTCACCTAAAGCAAAATTGAAAAAACGTTGTGTAGCTGCTGAAGAAGAATTACTAATAAAAGAAAAAAGTACTACAATGCCTCCTATTAAATTATAGATACCATAATCTTCTACACCTAAGTTTTTTAAAACAATTCTTACTGTGTATAGACTAATAAGCATTAATACTATCATTCTTATGTACATAAAAAGTGTATTTTTTGCTATTCTTTTATTTCTATTCTGTTCGACCATAAGTTTCTATTCTTTTAATGATTTTAAAAAATCATCATAATTTCTAATATATTCATTCTCATCAAAATGTTCGCTTGCAAGAACTACAAGTTTACAACCATATGAAAAATCATGCATTTCACGCCACATATTTTTTCCGATATATAAACCAACGTCAGGACGATTTAGCAATACTTGCTCCCGTCTTTCTCCATCATCAAGAATAAAACGACAGGCACCATCCATTGCAATAATTATTTGTTCAAGTTCTTTATGTGCATGAAAACCACGAGATTCATTTGGAAGTGTGTCAAACATATAATAGACACGTTTAATTTCAAATGGAATATCTTTTAATGCTTCAATAGCAACAAGTTTACCACGTTTATCGCCATGAACTGGCATATCTATAAGTTTATAATTCATTAGTACAATTTTAACATATTAAGGATTTAATGTCCATTTTCTAGAAAGTATATTTAATCATGCATTGATAGTTAAAATTAATTTCATGATTTTCTGTATAATTTCTTTTATTTATAATTAAACAATTAAATTGGGTATCTAATAATATATCATCAGTAAAGAAAAATTCTGTTTGAACACCAATACAAAAATATGTTTCAAAAGTTGCATACCATTTTTCAGATACTTCATTTGCAGTTTTATTTACAGCTTGACTATAAATTGAATTATTATTAGGACAATACCTATGAAACTTTAATGCTGTATATCCTATAGGATAATATATTTTATATTGAATAAATTGGCTGTTTCCTGCCCAGCAAGAAGCAGCTCCGAGAATCTGTCCGTTATATGTGTACCCCTGATTTACAAAACCATGACCATAATATCCAATATAAGACCACTGCAACTGGAAATCCTGTGACATTTCAAAATTATTCCATTCAATATTAAGTTCACTTTTTAGACCAAATGGGAGTGGAATATATTGTTTAGCACCTATTGTATAAATAGCAGTATGGAAAGGATTTGTTTGTTCATTAGAAGTAAAATCATCAATTCCATATTCTCCATAAACCGTGAATCCTACTTTTGGGAAATTCCATTCTGCAAACATTGAAATCTTTTGGTCTTCATCATTACCACTTGAAGATAAAGCATTTGAATGAGAACCCGTAAATAGTCTTAAAAGATATTTCAGATTCTCTGTTTTCCAGTAAGTCACAAAAATTCGATTTAATCCAATCGTTAGTCCTCGAATAAATGATGGATTATAGCTAGCAGACATACCTGTAAGCATGCGAGATTCGTGTTTTTTTGCATAATTAAAATAAGCAGATTCATCAAGGCGTCCAATCCATACACGGCCTTCGATAGTTCCAAGATTCCAGTTTATAAATGGCAAAATTACATCTGTTTTGCGGAGACCGGCATCAAATTTGAGATATCCACCGGCATTATTACTTCCAAGCATTGGATTCAAATAAGCAGGGCCAAGCCATGGATTTTGTGTTCCAACACCAAAAGTAAGTGAATGCCATGTCCAGCGGGCTTCAGTATCACCCCAGTCGAAAGTCCATAAAGAATTATCACCAAAACGTTGCACAACATCGATAGGGTGAAAAACTGTACCACTTTGGAAAGTATATGAATGAGGATCTGGATAAACATCAGGATTAGTTTCAAACTCCTTATTCTGACTCCAGCTAATCTGCGGTTTAAAAGTCAACTCAAATCCATATCCCTCAAGTCTCAAGCCCGCACTAAGCGCCGTATTATAGCCGCGTCCCTGCCATAATCCGCCGTCATTCTGTCCGTAAGGGGCGGCACTGTTATAACTATTAAACCATTCAGGTCCGTAAATTCGGGCTGTAATTCCCTGTTTCAGGCCGCGGGTAAACCAGTTGACTGTTGGAGCGGATGGTTCCCATAGTGTATAGGTAGTCCCCAAATTGTTATTTTTCCAGAGGTGGTTTACGCTTTCTTCGCCTGGAGTGCGGACTTTGGTGAATGTACCGTCTTCGTTTTCTTCGAAGGTTTCTATTTCATTAAATGTCCATACATTATCGCTTAAAGTTCTATATCCAAGGGTAGGGCGTTCTACAACTCCAGTGAGAGAGAGAAAATCAAAATATTCTTCTTCAATGCTTTTCAGTGCTTCCTGAGCATTTAGTGTAAAAATCAAAATTAGAAATATATGAAATAAAATGCTTTTTTTCTGTTTTATCATTATAAAATAAATTATATTAAATTCTGATTAAATAATCCATTAATAAAAAAATCATTAAAAAGTGTACTGAATTGCAAGTTTACGTGTTTTAAATTATAATAGGAGGACAAATATGAAAAGAATATTTTGTTCAGCATTATTTTTATTTACTCTTGTTTTCTCTGTTTTTGCAGATCCATTTAACAGTAGACTTACTGAAGATGAAAGAGCTAAGATTGCAACTGGTGAAATTTTAATCAAAAACATTAATTACGAAAAATTTGTTTGCCTCAAAAAGGGTGAAGTTATTCTTGGAGATAAGCTTCTTACAGAAATTCATGATTTGAACCCGAAATATCTTGCAGAAGTTATTCAGATTAAGCCTTATAAAGGAAATGAAGATCTTCCTCAGCGTCTTGAAACTCTTTTAAATAATGTTCCTGAATATGCAGGTATTCCATATTATTCAGTTCGTCATGATGCATGGTGGAATCTTTATGATTCTGCAGAAATTAAAGAGGTAATTGAACGAGCCGATGGTAAAACAATTAAGGCAGACCTTTTAATGGAGCCTTTTGACATCGTTCAGGAAGATATTGAACTCACTCGCGGGGCAGATTCTATCCTTTATTCTGCAGTTAATACAAATAAATTGCGATATCTTGATAAATTTGATTGTGTATGGCCACGTAAAATGAAAATCTGTATCCTTTTGTTCCGCGATGGAGATAACTGGGTACTTTATGGAATTGGTGGTGTAAATGCCCCTCGTGTTCCATTCTTTACAGAACGAATTCAAACATCATTCATCAACAGAATAAATACTTTCTGTTCATTTATATTTAAGAAGTTTTAATAACAAGAAAAGAGGAAGGGGAAAATGATCTGGTTAATCGGTTGCAAAGGTATGCTTGGTAGTGAGGTTGCAAAGCAGCTTGATGAAAAAAAACTTCCATGGATTGGTACAGACCGCGAGGTTGATATTACTGACCCTCAGGCACTTATTGATTTTACCAATAAAATCGAAACAGCCGCATATTTCCCTTCTGATTTGCGCAAAGCAGACAGAAAAATCCAATGGATTATTAACTGTTCTGCGTATACAAATGTAGACAAAGCAGAAGAAGAACCTGAACTTGCAGAGAAACTTAATGCAACTGGTCCTCTTAATATTGCCCGCGTTGCACGTTCTATTGGTGCTAAACTGATTCATATTTCAACTGATTATGTTTTTGATGGCCAGGGAACTTCTCCATACTCAGAAGAGCTTCCAAAGGCACCTCTTGGAGTATATGGTAAGACTAAAGCTGCCGGTGAAGATGCTATCATGAAGGAAATGAACACTTATTACATTATCCGTACTGCATGGCTTTATGGTTTTGATGGAAAGAATTTTGTATACACTATGACAA
>JAEEGL011000562.1_pt1 | contig 31253 bp, 24 predicted proteins | sample 9134231 | NCBI WGS metagenome assembly JAEEGL01 (sample SAMN16246548, study PRJNA631951) | gut metagenome | biome: gut microbiome; feature: rumen; material: fiber-attached | host: Bos | place: Iran: Karaj | collected 2018-10
CAGGGAAGTTTGACGCTGCTTTCGGTTTTAATTGCGCCATACGTTAGTGAACAGATGCTTGCTGAACTGACGGGCAGTGGAGGAGCGCTGATTATTCTGATTGGTGTGAATCTGATGGGGCTTAAAAAAGTAAAAACGGCAAATTATCTTCCGGCGGTGCTTTTTAGCGTAATTTTTGTTTTATGCGAACCGCTGGTAAAAGGAGTGTTTTTCAGGTAGAGAGGTTTTAAAAAATGATAGATAGATGTTTTGTTTTATGGGACGCTAATATTGTTTTGAAAGCGGATGGTTCTTTGCCTGAATTTTCGGAATTTGAAAAAATTAAGGCAGAAAACGGGGTTCTGGAGTATTTTGAAGAAAAGCAGACCGGGCTTAAGGTGCTTGGGCTTGCTTCTGCCGATAATCTGGATTCTTCCTACAGGCTTATGGCTTTGCGGGAGTTTTTTGCGGAAAATAGTGATGATGATATAAGGTTTCAGGTTTTCAGAGCCAAGTCGCTTTTGAACTGGAGAAATGGCGCAAAATTCTGTCAGTATTGCGGTGCAAAGCTTGATGAGCATCCTGTTCTAACTGCAAGAACTTGTCCAAAGTGTAAAAATCTGGTTTTTCCACGAATTGAACCTTGTATTATTGTGCTTGTAACCAAAGGAGATAAAATTCTTCTGGCTCGACATACTCAGAGAAATCAGGATATTTATGCCTGTATTGCGGGTTTTGTTGAAGCAGGGGAATCTGCCGAGCATGCGGTGGAACGGGAGATTTTTGAAGAGACTGGAATAAGGGTAAAAAATATTCAGTATCGCGGAAGTCAGAGCTGGCCGTTCCCGGATCAGCTGATGCTTGGATTTACGGCGGAATATGAAAGTGGAGACATTGTTTTGCAGAAGGAAGAGCTTTCTGATGCCCAATGGTTTGACAGAAATAACTGTCCTGCAAGTCCTAAGCCTGGCTCAATTGCTTATCAGCTGATTCATGGTGAAATTTAAAAAGCAGGATTTTTTTATGCATTTCATCTAGTGTTTTATGCATCTTGTCTGAAAAATCTTAAATTTCAGGAGGGATTTTAATACACTTTAAGTATGATGACTATGAAACGCTTTTTTATTAAAACTATTTTTCTGGTTTTGGTTTATTTTGGATTTATGAACTGTGCTTTTTCTGAAGAAGAAAAGAGCCCGCTTTTTATTTATTTACAGACTGCTGCAGCTTATTATCCTGAATCGGAATGCAGAAGTGATGGCGCTGATTTTGCACCTGTTACCGGACCTTTTAGCGGTTTTGAGTGTGCAGCAACACTTTTTGTAGATTATAAGTTTGACACTCCTCTGGGACAGCACTGGCTTTTAAAAGACGCAAATGTTGTTGTTTCGGGCGGAGTGGAAGTAACTCCAATTTCTTTTAGACCACAAGTGAGTGCAAGTTTTACGCCTGTTCCTTTTTTTAAGATTATGGCTGGCGGAACTGCCGGTTTTGGATGGAATATACCGCTTGCCCAGGGATTGTGCGAATTTGATGAAGATTCCAGAGAATATCAGTGGATTTCTACATTTGAGCATCCTTACTATAATTTGTGGGCTGAAGCAAATCTGATGTTTGATACCGGAGCAATTATTGAAGGTGACTGGACTCATGTAGTTTTTTTGGGGGCGCTTAAAACCTTTTATTCTGGAATTGCAGGTATAGACAGTCACACTCCTTATGAGTGGCAGGGTGGAAAGAATTATGTTCAGGGCCTTCAATATGAGGTAAGGGGAATTGCCGGATACCAGATGCCTTTGGTTCTTAAAATGGCAGGTTTTATGTATAAGGCAGAAGGACATTTTGACGGTGCGGATTATGGTGATTTTGATTCAGCTTTTGACGGAGATTTTTGTACCATTACTTTGAGCCCGGTATTTCAGTTTAATTTTGGCGAAAAAGATACACTTTTTTGTGCGTTGGATTTTTCCAGCAGACGAAGATTTAGCGTTGACCATGATAAAGCCGAAGACGAATTTTTTATGAAAGCTGATGGCAGGGAATGGTATTTTAAAAGATTTGCCGTAAACTGGACTCATTACTTTAAAAAATAAAATATGAAAACAGGATTTATTTTTACTTTACTTGTTGTACTTATTTTTTCATCCTGTACAACAACACAAAAAAGAGCATTTATTCATTGTGATGCAAATGTGAAAGACTACCAGTGGCTTCCTTATAGAGAAATTCAGAAGGGGAAGAATGAGAGAGTCTTTAATGCCTGTGATAATACAAAGCTGGAAGAATTTATTCTGAAAGAGCTTGGATTTTCTTCCAGAGAAAAAATGTTTAAAAAGACCAGAAGTCAGGCTCTTATTATTCTTCGCGGAGAGGATATTCTTCTTGAAGAGTATGGCGCAAAATATAATCACAATTCCATTGTGACTTCGTTTTCAGTTGCAAAAAGTATTAATTCTGCAATGATTGGAACTTTGATAAAAAGTGGAAAAATTAAAAGCGAAGACGAATCCATTACAAATTATATTCCTGAACTTCTGGAACGTGATGCCAGATTTAAAAACATTACAATCAAAAATCTTTTGAATATGACTTCTGGAATTTTGTATGCAGAGACTCCGGACAGGCGGATGGATAATACAGAAACTTACTATAATCCTGATTTAAGAAAACTGGCCCTTACAAATACATTGATATATGAAGAGAGTGGAAAGCATTTTCTTTACAACAATTATAATCCTCTTCTGCTTGGCCTTATAATTGAGCGTGTTACAAATGATTCTGTGTGCAATTATTTAAGCGATTCAATCTGGTCAAAACTTGGTTGCGAACAGAATGCAACCTGGAGTCTTGATAGCGATGAAGACAGCTTTGAAAAAATGGAAAGCGGAATAAATACAATTGCTATGGATTTTGTTCGGTTTGGCTGCCTTTTTAGAGATGGCGGACTTATTGATGGAAAGCAGATTATTGACCGTGAGTGGATAGAAAAATCAGTTTTTGTGGAGCCTTGTAAAGGGGACTACTATTCTGACCATTGGGGAAAAGATTTTTATAATCATGGTGTGAATTATGGTTACGGCTGGTATGTAATAAATCAGCCTCAAACGGAAAGTGTAGAAAGCAAGTTTTTACCAGATTTTTTTGCTTTTGGAAATAAAGGACAGATTATTTATATTTCTCAAAGTGCAGATATGGTTATGGTTCGCTTTGGAGAACAGAATATAATAAGCCTGTGGCGATGGATTGAAGCATTTAGAAAAATCAGTTTAGAATACAGCTGCAGGTAAAAAAAATGGAAAAAATATTAATCCGCACTGCAAGTGTGAATGATGCAGCTGCGCTTTTGAAAATCTATTCTTACTACGTAGAAAATACTGCTATCACTTTTGAATGGGCAGTTCCCACTGTTGAAGAATTTTGTGGGCGCATTAAGCACACGCTGGAAAAATTTCCTTACATTGTGGCTTATAGGGAAAGTGACGGTGAACTTCTTGGTTATGCCTATACTTCTCCTTTTAAGGAAAGAGCGGCCTACGACTGGTCGGTGGAATCTTCGATTTATGTAAAAAAAGACTGCCACAAAATGGGAATTGGAAGAATGCTTCTGGAAGAACTGGAGCGTCTTTCTGCAAGCCAGAATATTCTGAATATAAACGCCTGCATTGCCTGTACAGATAAAGAAGACGAATATCTTACAAATGCCAGCGTCCACTTCCACAAAAAAATGGGCTACAGTCTTGTTGGAAAATTCCATGATTCAGGCTTTAAATTTGGCCGCTGGTACGACATGGTGTGGATGGAAAAAATGCTTGGAAAGCACACTTCAAATCCACAGGAAGTGATTTCCTTCAAATCTATGATAAAATAAATTAGAGTGAAAAATATGTTTAAAAAAACTGCTTTTGGTCCAGTCTCTTTTTACGGAAATGCCCTTAAAATTGCTGTTCCGGTAATGGCACAACTGTTAATTCAAAATCTGGTCTCTTTAATTGATAATTTTATGGTTTCTGGCCTTGGCGATATTAAAATGTCAGGCGTAAATATTACAGGGCAGATTATATTTTTGTTCATGGTATTTTCTAATACTATCTGCATGGCCGGCGGAATTTTTATGACACAGTATTCCGGGGCAAAAGATGAACATGGAATGCGTCAGGCTTTTTGTTTTAAGCTCTGGGCAAGTGTTTTTATTCTGATTGTCTACATGGTCAGCTGTTTTATATTTCCTCGTAAAATTCTTAGTTTTATGGTTATAGGAAATTCGCAGGCTTCTTTGATTCTTGATCAGGGCGAAAAATACATGAAAATCATGGGATTTATGGGATTTCCTTTTCTTATATCTTCCATGATTTCTTCATCTCTGCGGGACATTGGCGAGGTTAGGGTTCCTCTTGTTATTTCTATTATTGCGACTTTTATAAATACGGCTTTTAACTGGCTTTTAATTTACGGAAATTTGGGTTTCCCTCGTCTGGAAGTGCAGGGTGCTGCCATTGCAACAATAATTGCCCGCCTTGTAGAAATGGTTTTGTTTGTGGGATTTATGATTAAAAAACGGCCGCCGTTTGTAATTAAAATCATAGATTTACTTAGTGTAAACCTCCGCCTGTTCCGGGAAATTTTTAAAAAGGCCTGGATGATTATGTGTTCGGAGATGATATGGGCGCTGGCAGAAACTATTACAACGGCCTTGTATAACGGCAGAGGTGGCGCTGATGTTGTATCAGGCATGTCGGCAAGTTTTGCAATTGCTAATCTGTTTTTTGTGGCATTTTCGGGAATCTGCACGGCAACCGCTGTTATTATTGGGAAGGATTTGGGGCGTGGAGATCTGGAACTTGCCCGCACAGAAAAAGTATGGCTTTTAAATGGGGCAAAAATTTTTGGTCTCTTTTTTACCCTGATTGGATTCTGCTGTGTATTCCTGGTTCCTGTAGTCTTTAGAAATTTAAGTTCAGAAGCCCGTACAATTTGTTCTCAAATGGTTTTTGTAATGGCAGTTTATATGCCTCTGTGGGTTTATATTAACGGACAGTTCTCTGTAAGCCGTGCCGGTGGCGACACAATGATGGGAATGCTTGTAGACGGAGTGGCTAACACCGGTCTTGTAATTCCCGGCATTTTTATTATGGCAAAATGTACTTCAATCGGGCCTGTTGGAATGTATGCCATTATTAAAGCTGTAGAAATTCCAAAGATTGCAGTGGCACATTTCTGGCTCAAAAAAGAACACTGGCTTGTAAATCTTGCAGAAAAGAAAATATAAATTTAAATCATAGTTTTTAAATAATTTTTTCCTGAAAAAGTGACACATTTTTAATGCGGGTGTGTCACATAAGTAAGTAGCAAAAACCGCTCTAAGTGACGGTTATATCAAGGAGAAAAATTATGGAAAATGGTTTTAGTTTAATCGAATTATTTAAGCTTGGTGGACCTTTTATGTGGGTTCTTCTTGCCTATTCTGTTGCAACAATTGCAATCATTATTGAACGCTGTATATATCTTGCATGGCACGACTGCAAGGTTGCACCTATAAGCAATAAGGTAAAAGCGTTTCTTCACGAAAACAAAAAATATGAAGCAGAAAAATATCTTTCTTCTTATACCCACAAACAGACTGTAGCTACAGTTTTACTGGCTCTTGTACAGAATGCACGTTTTGGCGAAAACCGAATGGAACGCGCTGCCGAAGCAGAAGCTCAGGAACGCCTTCGCCGCATGGAAAACGGTTTTAATTATCTTACAGCACTTTCTTCACTGGCACCGCTTACAGGATTTTTAGGAACTGTTTCTGGAATGATTGGAGCCTTCCAGTCAATTGCAACTGCAACAGATGTAAACGCTCAGCTTGTTGCCGGCGGTATTTACGAAGCTTTGATTACAACTGTTTTTGGTCTGATTATCGCTATTATTGCTCTGGTTGCTTACAATCTTTTGATTCAGAAGGTAGACACTTTTGCCGCAGAAACTTCTAAGGCAATCAACGACCTTGTTCCAGAATTGATGGGTGCGTAATCCCGCGGGAGAAACAAATGATTAAGCGATTTGTGCGCCACAGTGTAGAGGATGCCGGAAGTTCAGGTTCTTTAAATGACCTTTCGTTTCTTTTAATAATCTTTTTTATTGTGATTGCAGGTTTTAATGTAAATAAAGGATTTTTGCTCAATCTGCCGTCTAAAGAAAAGCCGATTGTTGTAAACACAGAAGATATTTTTAAGTGTTCGCTTATGGCAGACGGCAGGCTTTTTCTGGATGGAAAGGAACTTTTGATAACCGAACTTGCAGAAAAAATAGAAGAAAAGCTTAAAACCTGGCCGAACCTTACTTTTTTGCTCTCAATAGACAGCGAATGTGCTTATCAGAATGTTGTGGATGTAATTTCTACAATCAGAAAATGTAAGGTAGAAAACTTTTCTTTTAGAATGACAGAAGTTCAGGCGGAATAGGAGGATAAAATGGTAAACATCAAAAAAAAGAGAAGAAATCCTTCTATTACAACATCATCAATGTCGGATATTGGTTTTTTGCTTTTGATTTTTATTATGCTGATTTCTCTTATGAATCAGCGTTATGAAGAAAAAATCAATTATTCAGAAAGTACAGTTCTGGAACGAACTCAGGCTGATGCAAATTTTGAAATCTGGGTTCAGAAAAATGGTGTAATTTCTGCCGATGGCGAAGTTTTAGACGCTGTTGGTTTGGAACGGGCGATTGTAGGAGCGATTGCAGAAAATCCAGGAGTGCGGATTCACGTAATAGCCGACAAAGATACTCCATATAAATATGTGAATTCGGTTGTGGGAATTCTGCAGTCGCTGCAGCATCGCGTGGTAAGTTTTGTAATAAAGGAGAGGGCATAAATGAGCGAAAATACTATTGCAAAGATTTGTAAACTGGCACCTTTATGCCGTCCGCTTCTTTTTGCGTTTGTTTTTGCACTGCACGTTGGGGCAATATACGTTTTTAATTTTAAGGATAAGTCCGATGATGTAGAAACTGTGGACTTTCGCGAGGCAGATGTTTTTAAGCTGGTTGATATTCAGGAATACGTAAAGCCTGCGCCAAAACCTGTAGAAAAAAACGTTGTAAAAGTCAGCAATCAGCCAAAGGCGTCTGAGCAGGTTGTAGAAACGGAAGATACTGTAGAAAAAGAGGAAGAAGTTGTATTCCTGCCGCAACATAAAATTTCTACTGTACCGATTATTCCTAGCCGCGAAGTACTTTCTCGTATTGTGTATCCGCCGATGGCACTTAAGCAGGGCATAGAAGCGGTAGTTTATCTGGAACTTTTTATAGACAGCAAGGGTGTTATTAAAAACATAAAAGTTCTTAAAGACCCTGGCCACGGATTTGCAGAAGCCGCTGTTGCAGCTCTGCGTGGAATTTCGTGCATTCCGGCAAATGCTAACGGTAAGGCCTGTGCAGTGCGTTACCGTTATCCTGTAAAGTTTACTTTGAATTAGCTTTATGCACTTTTTTTACAATCTTAAATCCTGAGTAATTCAGGATTTCTTTTAGTGCGTGTTCTGCGCCAGTAGACTGACCAAACAAATAATTGAATGGATACGGTGTTCTGCAGCTAGTAACAATTATTGACTTCTTGCCTTTCTGCAATGGCTGCGGAATACCGTTTTTTGATTCTGTCATTAGGGTGCCTACTAAGCGGTCAAAAAGTGCTTTTAGTTTTCCGCTTATGTTGCCCCAGTAAACGGGGCTTCCAATAATCAGCATGTCGCACCAGTTGATTTCTTCTGCAATTTTGTGGGCATCGTCTTGCGGCAGGAGGCATTTGCCATTTTTACGGCAAGCCTTACAGCCCTTGCAAAAATCAAAAGTCAGGTCATGAACATTGTGGAAAACAATCTGATTTTCATCGTTCTTGTAACTGGAAAGAAGAGTTTTCAGAGTATTTCCTGTACTGCCATTTTGGTGCGGACTTCCGTTTAAAACTAAGATTTTCATTTTACAATGATTTCCTTAACAATGTTTTTTGCTGTGGTTATTCCCTGTGCATTCTGGTGAATGTTACCATCAGATCCCTCTAAAGAGCCTGTTCCTAAATACTCCAGATTTACTTGATTTGTGTTATTCATGCCGATTTTTGCGCCATAAATAACAGAAGGCTGACCATTTACTCCAGAATTCTTTTTGGTGTAGCTTTCGTTGTAATCAAAACTTGTGTTGAATTCTGCTTTTATTACACAATCGCTGTCTGGAATATTTCTTGTAATGTTGATTCCAGCTTTTTGGGTGGCACTTGAAACTGCATCCAGCTGAACGTTAGCATCGTCTTCTTTTGCTGATTTATCTGGAGCAACTTTAGATGCATGGTACCATACAGGAAGAGATTCTGGACGACCTTCTTTTGGGCCAAAAATCCAGTTTTTGTTACCGGCTTTGTTGGTTACGTAAAGAGTCGTAATGTAGTTGCCTTCCAGGTCTTCCACCCAGATTGCCGACTGAGCTTCCATTTTTGACTTCCAGTTAGCGCCAGGTGTTACGCTAAGTTTAATTTCTCTGGCAAACAAAGTGCCAAAGCCAACTGCAAGAATTGCAAAAGATGTAATGTATTTTTTCATATTTCCCCCATGCCTGAATTCAGGCTATTTTACAAAAATTGAATTAATCCAAAGATTAATAAAGGCGTCTGTAAAACTAACGCCGTTCTGCCAGTATTCCACATCAGCTTTTTTAAGAAGAACTGATTCTATGCAGCCCCACAAACCAGAAACTAAAAGTCCTACATCAAGCCGTGGATTTTCTGATTTAGCTTCTTTTTCAGCTACTGCTTTTTTTAGAAGTTCTTCGCCTGTGCGGTTGCATGCGTAATATTCTTCTATAATTTCTGGTGTAGCATCTTCTGCAGATTTAATTCCCTGCATTACAAGAAGTGCTCTTCTCGGATTTTCAAAGCACCAGTCGCGGAATGTAGAAATTGCGTTACGGATCTGATTTTTTGAAGAAAGAGAAGATGTAGAATTGTTTGCAGCAGCTTTAATTCTTTCATTCAGGCCGTAAAGGCAGTCCAGCGAAATTTCCTGAAAGAGTTTGTCTTTATCTTTGTAGTAGTGATAGATATTTGTGGCGGTTATTCCGCACGCTTTTGCTATATCGCGCATACCAATCTGTTCTGGATTTTTGCTCATCAAAAGTTCCAGAGCTTTTTCTTTTATAAGCGGTTTGATATTTGGATTCGGATTTCTCATCAGAATTACTCCATATTGATTTTATATAACAATGATAATTTAACACTGTTATATTATAAAGTCAAGGAGTTTTGAAAGTTAAAAATTTTTATAAATAATTGTATAAACGCTGATAAAACAATAAAATAATGTTTCTTATCTTAAAATTTGAGCGAGATTATAAAAATGGATGGTATGAAAAACGTAGGGCAGGTAGTCGAAGATTATATTTCTGGCTGCGAAGGTAAAGTTAAATGCCCTGTTGCTAAGTTATTTGTAAAGGCAATTCTGGCTGGTGCAATGATTGCACTTGGTGCTTGTGCCGGAAACGTTGCTTCTCATGCAATTACAAATGTTGGTTTGGCACGTGTTGCAAGTGCTGTTGTGTTCCCTGTAGGACTTATGATGATTGTTTTAATCGGTGGAGAACTATTCACAGGTGACTGTCTTATGGCTATGAGCTGTATGACTAAAAAACAGTCTTTGCTTAGTGTAATCAGAGTTCTTGCAATTGTATTTGTTGGTAACTTTGTTGGTGCAACTCTTGTTGCTTTTGGTGCATATTTAAGCAGTCAGTTTGATTATTCTTCAGGACTTCTTGGTGCTTATTCTATGAAGGTTGCCATTGGTAAAGTAAACCTTTCATTTACGAGTGCTCTGGTTTCTGGCATTTTGTGTAATATTCTGGTATGTGCTGCAATTGTTATGGCTGGTGCTGCAAAAGATGTTACAGGAAAGCTTGTAGCAATCTTTTTTGTTATCATGCTGTTTGTTACAGAAGGTTTTGAGCACTGTGTAGCAAATATGTATTACATTGGTGCAGGTTTGATTGCAAGTCATAATCCAGCTTATGTTCAGGTTGCTATGGAACAGTTGGGACTTTCTGCAGAAAAACTTCAGACTTTGAATATGAAGATGTATCTTGTAAATAATCTTGTTCCTGTAACAATCGGAAATATTATTGGTGGAGCGATTTGCCTTGGATTGCCTCTTGTTTATCTTAATATTGCAAAGGGAGATCACAACTTGCTTAATGGAAAATCAAAGGAGGTTGCATAATGCTCCATCTTATTGGAATAACTTTACTTGTACTTGCAGTTGAACTTACAGGAGTTGGAGTTATGACTCTTGCCTTAAGAGCCTACTACAACGCAAAACGAAAGTAATTTTATATGGTCTGCTATTTTTTAGCAGACCTTTTTTTTTGCTGTGTACAGAAGTTGACAACTTTAATTATACTGAATATTATTAAGTATATATGAAAGTCAATGGCGGCGCTGTAAAAAACTATGAGTCGAATGATTCAGAGTCAGTATTACAAAAACTTCTTCATTCCTTTGAAAGGTATTACAACGTAAAGGAAAGCGGGGTAGTTGCTCCTTTTAGCGCCGAAGCAGAGTTTCATTCACACAGTGAGCAGTATTTTTTTGTAAAAGCTGCCCACGTTGCTAACATCGATTCCCACGAATATGTATTTTTTGCAGAAGTAGATGTTCTGGACGAAGCCTTATTTGAACAGCTTGCAGTTCTTGCCTGGGAGGAAGGGCTTTCCCGCATTCATCCTTACTACGGTCACCGTAATTCAGACATAACACTTATTATCCTTGCGCAGAAGATTCAGGAAAGCGCAATCACTTACATCAATAAATCAAGAAAATCTAAATCTTATAAATTCAGCTTTTATGGCTGGAGTAATTTTAGAGCATTGGCCTACGAAGTTTCTTCTGGAAACGCAGTGTCTAACAGACATGGAAGCGTCCTTAAAAAACTTGTAGGCACGCTATAAAAGGAGTACGCTCCAAAAAATGTATTTTCCAAAGGGGGAAAATGAAAAAAAATGACAGCATTATTAATTATTCTTGCTGCTATCGCTCTGCTTTTCATCGGCTATGTTGGCTATGGCTCTTGGCTTGCAAAGCAGTGGGGAATAGACCCTGCAAAAAAGACTCCTGCCGTAGAAAAAGCAGACGGTGTGGATTATGTTGAGGCAAAACCTGCGGTTTTGATGGGACACCACTTTTCTTCTATTGCTGGTGCTGGTCCAATTAACGGTCCTATTCAGGCTGCAGTTTTTGGTTGGGTACCGGTTTTCTTGTGGTGTGTAATCGGCGGTATTTTCTTTGGTGGACTTCAGGATTTTGGTTCTCTTTTTGCTTCTGCCCGCCACGATGGAAAATCTGTTGGTGAAATCATTAAAGATTCAATGGGTAAGACTTCTAAAAAGCTTTTCATCATTTTTGCACTTCTTGTTTTGATTCTTGTTATTGCTTCTTTTGTAAATGTTGTTGCTGGTACTTTCCTTTCTAAAGACGGTCGCTTTGGTATTGTTACAAATCCTACTGGTAGTCAGACAACAGCTATGATTTCTTTGCTCTTTATTGTACTTGCTATTGGTTATGGTTTTCTTACTAACCGTGCTGGTGTAAAAACCGTTCCTGCTACAATTGCTGGTATTATTGGTATTTTTGCAGCTGTAGTAATTGGTTTGAACTTTGGTTTTGCTATGAGCCGCACAGCATGGATTGTATTCATTGGTGCTTACATTACAATTGCTTCTCTTGTTCCTGTATGGATTTTGCTTCAGCCACGTGATTATCTTTCTTCTTTCCTTTTGTATGCAATGATGGCACTTGCCTTGGTTGGTATTGTTGTTTCTGCAGTTACTGGAAATACTTCTTTTGAACTTCCTGCATTTACATCATACTCTACAAAAATTGGACCTATGTTCCCTGCATTGTTTATTACTGTTGCCTGTGGTGCATGTTCTGGCTTCCATTCGTTGATTGCAACAGGTACTACTTCTAAACAGCTTGATAACGAAAAACACGCTAAAGCAATCGGTTACGGTTCTATGCTTATTGAATCTGCTCTTGGTATTATTTCTTTGATTGCTGTTGGTATGGTTTCTAAAGGATTCATCGTAGACGGCGCATTTAAAGGTGCTCCTCCTGTAGCTTTTGCAACTGGTATTGCCAGAATGTTTGGATTTGCTGATCAGAACAACGCTATTTATGCTCTTTTGACTCTTGCTGTTTCTGTATTTGCCCTTACTTCTTTGGACACTGGTACTCGTTTGAGCCGTTTTATGTTCTCTGAACTCTTCCTTAAAGACAACGAACGTTCTTACAAGGACGCAAAAGGTGTTCGCAAGGTACTTGCTTTCCCATTGTTCGGAACATTCCTTATGGTTGCAATTGGTTGTGTACTTGGTGGTTTGAGCCTTTCTCAGATCTGGGGATTGTTTGGTGCTGCAAACCAGCTTTTGGCAGGTATTGCTTTGATGGCTGTAGCTGCATGGCTTGGTGAAGTTGGAAAGAACAATAAGATGTTCATTATTCCAACAGTATTCATGCTTTCTGCAACACTTACTCAGCTTGTACGTACTGTACTTGCTAAGATTTCTGCAATGAACGCTCACGCTCCAAATGCCTTCCACTGGGGCAACTGGTTCCAGCTTGCATTTGCCAGTGCAATGGCTATTCTTGCAGTTGTACTTGTAATTGAAGGTGCAAAAACTTTTGCAAAACACGCTAAAAACCGCAGTGCTAATACTAAGGTAGCTTAATAGTTTCTTTTAGTTAAAAATAAAAAGCCTGTCTGTGGTGAAATATTAATTCACTTTCAGACAGGCTTTTTTTTAGTCTAGAACATCCATAATGTCTACATAAACAGAAAAATGCAGGTGTGGACCAGATGTAATACCGCTGCCGCGTACTCCGCGCTGACCGCCAGTAGCTCCTATAATTTGACCTCTTTCTACGTGGTCACCTTCACGGACATCGGTTCTTATTAAATGAGCATAAAGAGTTCTTGTACCGTCATCATGTACAAGTTCAATAAGTCCGCCGTATACTGGATGCCCTTTCCAAATAGGACCATTGTCTGAGCCAGGGTATACGTTTTCGACTCTGCCTTCTTTTGCTGCAAAAACCTTTGTTCTGATTGGAACTGCAATGTCTATTGCATTATGGTAGTTTGTTGAATAAATAGCATTACCGGCGCGAAGGCCCTGTAATGAACTGATGTTTTGCCGATATTCTGTCGGCAGAGGAAAGTCAAACGATTCAACATTTTTAATAGTAAAAGCATGTGTTGCAGACGTTTCTGTTGTCTCTGGTGTTTTGACAGGTTCTTCCTCTTCAAGGATGATTTCTTTTCTGCAAGATGTTAAGCTAAGAAGTACGAAAAGAATAAACAATTTTGATTTCATTTGTTTACTCCAATTTTTAATTAAACTTTTTTCTAGCGTTTTCTTTCTTCTTAAAAACTCTGTCTCGGATTTATAAAGCATTTTTTCATTTTTTACAACACTTTTCTTAGTTAAAATCTGTTAATATAAAGAAATAGTTGTTTTATTTAGTAAAAGGGTAAATAATGGGTTTATGTAGAATTCCTGTGTTTTCTGTTCTATAATTAATTATTATGAAAATTGTAATTGTGGGCGCGGGATTTACCGGTGTTCAGTTGGCAAAACTTCTCATCAACGAAAAAAATCAGGTTGCCTTAATCGACAACAACGAAGATACAATCCGCCATGCATCTAATCAGCTTGACTGTACAGTTGTTTGTGCAGATGGAAATAATCTGGAAACATTGGAAAGCGTAGGTATTCACAAAGCCGACGCTCTTGTATGCGTAACAAGCTCAGACGAAGTAAACATGATTACATGTTCACTTGTAGACGCAGTATACCCTGATCTTCTTAAGATTGCACGTGTACGTAACTATGCCTACTACGTAAACACAGCAAGTGCAGAAAAAAAGCACAGCGACTCATTTGGCGTAAAACACCGTCCGCTTTACGGCATCAACTATATGATTAACCCTGACGTAGAAGCTGCAGATGCCATTGTAAAAGCAATAGAAAACGGTGCTGTAGGAAACGTCCTTACATTTGATAATTCTGATCTTGAAATTGCCAGAATCACAGTAAACAAAAATTCCATTTTTGATGGAATCAGTCTTAAAGAAGTGCGTACAAAAACAGACATTAAGTTTCTTGTTGTATACATAGAAAAAGACGGAAAAACCTCTTTGCCTTCCGGCGACACAAAGATTGAGACAGGAGACATTATTGGCGTTCTTGTAAGTAAAGAAAACCTTGGCGGCGTAATGAAGCTTTGCGGAACTTCTCCAAAAGAGCTTAAAAAAGTTGCGCTTATTGGAGCGGGAAGAATCGGCACAATTGTTGCCACAAAATTCCTGAATCCTGAAAAAGAGGAAGAAAAAGGCTTTTTAAAACGCATCAGCTCGTTTGTAGAAAAAAAGTCCCAGGATTTTGTAATTGTTGAAGCGAACGACAATCTTGCAAAAGCCGCTGCAGAACGCTTCCCGAATGCGCGGGTTATGTGCGCCGACGCTAGTGATGAAAACTTTTTGCGCGAAGAAGGCATAACTTCTTATGACCTTGCAATTTGTGCTACTCATAATCATGAACTTAATATGGTGCTTGCGGCATATCTTGAATCGCTTGGTGTTGGCCAGACAATCAGCCTTGTAACCAGTTCTGCTTTTGAAACAATTGCCTTAAAGCTTGGTGTAGATGTTCCTGTTGCCTTGCGCGATGCCGTAGTAGATTCTATTATGAGTCATCTGCGCGGAAAATCTGTAAAAGAAATCCACACGGTAACTAATGGCCAGATGGAAATTGTTGAGTGCGAAATTGGTGCAAAATCTGAAGTTTGTGCCAAGGCACTTAAAGAAATCTCTAATCCAGGTTTATTCCTTGTGCTTTTGCGCCGTCAGTCTGGCATAGAAGAGTACAAAATTGTAGATGGAAACACAAAATTGTACGCTGGCGATCACGTTGTAATTATTGTAAGCGGCGAACGCAGTAAAAAAGCGCTTTCTTATTTTGCTGGAAACGATGAAAATTAAACTGGGAGCGGATTTTGTTTGCGATTAGTTTTATAAAAATAATTTCGGCACTTCTTGCAATCGTTGGCGGAATGATGATTATGCCGCTTTGCGTGGGACTTGCGATTGGAGAAAACTCTGTAATTCTTTCTTTTTTGATTCCGATGCTTGCAAGTTTTATGCTTCTTGCCATCGTATTCATTCCTACAAGAAAACTTAAAATCAGCATTAATACACGCCAAACCTACCTTATTGTAGCTGGCTCGTGGATTTTTATGAGTCTTTTTGGCGCTGTTCCACTTTTTGCAACCGGAGCTTTTCCTTCTGTTACAGATGCCGTTTTTGAAAGCGTAAGCGGTTTTACTACTACAGGTTCTACTGTTTGCGGACATCTGGAAACCTTGCCGCGTTCTATAAATCTCTGGCGCTGTATTACGCACTGGATTGGTGGTATGGGAATTGTAACTTTGACAGTTGCCTTGCTTCCGCTTTTGGGTGTGGGTGGATTCCAGCTGATTAAGGCAGAAACCACTGGACCAGAAAAAGGAAAGATTACTGCGCGAATTACAACCACTGCAAAATATCTTTGGATTATATACGCGGGCTTTACCCTTATAGAAGCCGTTCTTCTCCGTCTTGCCGGCATGGACTGGCTTGATGCCTTCTCTCATGCATTTTCTACGCTTGGAACAGGTGGATTTTCGCCTAAAGATTCCAGCATCGGCTGGTACAATTCTGCCGCAATAGACACAATTATCACCGTGTTTATGTTTTTTGCAGGCATAAACTTTTCTTTGTTTTACTACATAATTGTTCGCAAATTTGATGATATCCGTGATAATTCTGAGTTTAAGGCATATATTGCGCTGGTAATCTTTGCAATTCTTGCCGTTACGTTCAGCCTTGGCGGTATTTATAATACCTTTCCTCAAAAACTGCGCTATGGTGCCTTCCACGTAGTTTCGCTACTTTCTACCACAGGTTTTTCTACTGCCGATTTTACCCTCTGGTCACCTGCGGCTCAGTTCTTCCTTTTTGCTTTATTCTTTGTTGGCGGCTGTTCTGGTTCCACCAGCGGTGGTGTAAAGGTTGTTCGCTGGGTAATTTTGTTTAAGCAGATTAGTAACGAAACAAAACGCATGCTTCATCCGCACGGAATTTTTGCAATCCGCTTAAATAATCGCGTAGGCAGAAAGGATGTTGTTTTTAATGTTACAGCTTTTATGACGCTTTACTTTTTTATGGTTGCACTTACAACTCTTGTTGGCTGTATTGGTCAGCTTGATTTGTTTACTGCGTTTACCGGGGCTTTGAGTATGATTGGAAACGTTGGACCTGCAGCCGGAATTTTAAGTCCAAGCGGAAATTTTGGAGCACTGCCAGTTTTTGTAAAATGGTGGTACTGCTTTGCCATGCTTGCGGGTCGTCTTGAGCTCTACACAATGATTATGTTCTTCTTGCCATATTACTGGGAACGATAGCCTCATTTCCTAACTTCGGGAATTATTGTTTTACAAATCGTTTTTTTGGGATTAAAATTATAAAATAGTAATGGTAAGCGAGTTTGAACAAAAGCTCGAAGTAGATAGAGAAAAAATCCGAAACTCTGTCAGGCTTCAGATGCCCCTGGAAATTACGACATATACTCTTTCACGCAACATGGAAATTTATATTTCTGATATACTTACCGTGTTTTTGCAGGAATGTCATCAGGAACAGCTTATCCAGAATCTTAAATACTGCCTTGGGGAACTGCTTACCAACGCAAAAAAAGCCAACACAAAGCGAGTTTACTTTAAAGAAAAGGGCTTAGACATCAATAACCCGGAAGAATATGAGCTGGGTATGAATGAGTTTAAGGTAGACACGCTTTCAAACATCGACCATTACCTTGAACTGCAAAAAAAAGAAGGACTTTATATTAAAGTTATCCTTCAGCTTTGCGGCAGAACCCTTAAAATTCAGATTAAAAACAGAGCCGTTCTTACTCTTGATGAAGAAAAGCGAATCAGAGATAAGATTCAGAACGCCAAAAAGTTCAACAGTATTGAAGAAGTTTACGCTAAGGCTCTTGATCCTTCTGAAGGTGCAGGCCTTGGAATCATCATTATCATTCTTATGCTGCAAAAAGTTGGACTTGGAAAAGACGCTTACAAATGTTACTCAACAAATAAAGAAACCATTACAGAAATTGTGCTTCCTTGTAATGAAGTAATTTATTCTGCGGTTCAGATGCTTACTTATGAGTACATCAATCTTCAGGATCAGATTCCAATTCGTCTGGCAACTTACAGAAAGGTTCAGTCGCTTTTTACAGAGCCTAAAATTGACCGCGATAAGCTTTTAAAAATCACCATGAGAGATGATACGCTTGCTCTTTTGATTATTAAAAACACGGTAGACCGCCAGCGCGAGCAGTTGAATCTTAAAAAGGCAATTGCGCAGTTTAGTGATCAGGAATTGAGAAAAATGCTTTCTTCTGACAATAAAGAAGTTGAGATTATGGAGTTTAAAGACCTGGAAACTTCTAAGCAGCATTCTCAAAAAGTTGCGTTTTATGCTTATAATCTGTGCAAGAATCAGCCTGATTTTCAGATTATTTTTTCGCCAGAAGAATATTATTCAATTGGACTTATAAACAACATTGGTTTTGAGCTTTTGCGTAATCCGACTCAAATGCAGGAAAAATATATTAAGGATTTGAGCGAGCAGTACGAAGAATCAGAAAAAATCCGCGAAACTTTTTTTCAGGGTAATGCGGGAACCTTTATTACTTACGGTTATTTGAAAAAACTTAAGTTTTCTGAAGAAACTTTGAGTCTTGTGCACGGCTGGAATAATCCTGAAACTGCATCAGATAAAATTAAAGTATATTTGCCGCCGCTTTACATTGCAGAAGTTTTGCTTGCGTACAGCGAAAATCAGCTGGATTTCTATCAGATTGATCCAAAGCAGCTGGCAAAATTTGATATTTATACAGAAGACCAGTTTGTTTACGTGCTTAATAAGCTTAATGATGGCTTTGCAGAAGAAAGCGGCGATGGTCAGGTAACCATTTTATAATTAAGCTGCCTTATTTACTAAGGCTTTCTACCCACTTTTGCATTAAAATTCCAAATGCTACACCGACATTCAGCGATGCTTTCAGGCCTTTCATAGGAATTGTTACGCGTCCGTAAGTTGCTTTTGCAAGGGCTTCTGGGCTTACACCTAATTCTTCGCTTCCTATAATGCAGATTCCGCGCTCTGGGAATTTAAATTCATTTATGTCTGTTCCGCCAGTTTCAAGTGCAAAAACAGGAATGTCTTCTGGCAGCTCGTTAAGGGCGCGGCGCTCCCATCCCAAAGTTTCTATACATCCCATGCCGCTTCTTATAGCGCGGGGTTGTTCCGGGTCTGTACAGAAAGGCGAAAGATATACTTTTTCTGCTCCCATTGCTTCTGCGGTTCGGAAAATTGAGCCAAGATTAAAAGGCGAGCGGATGTCTTCTGCATAAACTGCAACGCCCGGGAAGAATTCTCTCTTGCGAACTGTGCCGTCTGCCTCTACAGGGGCTGCGTGTGGAGCAATTACTAAATCCCATTCGGCAGGGAAGGTTCCAATCAAAGTAAGAAGATGATTTCTTGCACAGTTACAAAGACGAAGTTCATCAAACGGATCTGCGGCTAAAAGGCGATTTAATTCGTCTGCGGCACCCTGTGGAAGTTTTGGGTCTTTTAAAAGAACTTCTGTAATTTTTTTTACGTATTCTGCACGGGACATGCTTGTAAAGTTATATTCGGTTCCTTTTTCTGCAATGCCCTGAATGTCGCGCTCCAATGCGCCAAAAGTTAAAGCCAGTTTACGGCGTTTTTGTCCGCCTTCCAGCTGAAAGAGTTTTCCTGGTTCAATCATGTTAGTAAGCCTGTTTTATAAAGTCGAATAAGTCGTCGGCAGTCATACTGCGTGGAAGCTGATTCATTATATCTGTATCTTTAATGTCGTCAATTACCGTGGCAAGCTGTTCAATTGTCAGTTTTGTGTCTTTTAGGCGAGTCGGCAAATTTGCTGTTGTTATGCGCTGGCGAACAAAATCTATAAAGCTTTGAACGGCTTCGTCACCGGTTTGTTCTGTGGTTGCGGCTCCAATAAGATGGGCAAGTTTTTCTAAGTGGCCTGCCTTAAATTTGGCGGCATCTTCCATTGCAAACGGAAGCACCATAGAAGCTACAAGCGGTTTTTTTATGTGGTAGCGTGCGTTTATTCCAATAGCCAGAAGGGTGGTCATTCCAAGGCTGGAAGTAGAAGATGCCATACTTACCATTGCACCTGCCTGTGCTAAAAGAACTTCTTCTGGCGTGCTGATTTCTAAAGATGGCGAGCCGTTGAAGGCATAAGAAAGGATTTCGGCTGCCTTTTCTACAAACATATCACTAAAAAAGTTAGCTTTTTGGGAAATGTAGGCTTCTATTGCGGTATTTAAAAGCTCCAGAGAAAGAGTTGCCTTTTGATTGTCTGTAAGGGTAAGCATAAGATTTGGATCAACAAGTGCAAGTTTACATACATTCGGCTGGATTTTCATAAATCTTACCTGATGATTTCGCGAGTCTGAAAGTGGCAGGTCGGTGGTAAAAATGAATGGAAAGCGGTAGGTAGTAGGCACGCAGATACAGGCAATTGGCTGTGCATTAGTCTGGGCGCCTCCAACAAAGGTGTAAAAGTCGTGGATTTCGTTGTAATATGCGGCAACGGCGCGTCCAATTGTCATAGCCTTCATTCCGCCTATGGCAATAACCCCGTGAACATGAGCTTCTCTGGCAAGCCTTAGCGCGCGGGACACGGCCTTTGTAGAAGTTCCATCACTTAAATCTGAATATGTTACTGATTCTATTTTGTTTTCATTAAGTGCCTGCAAAATTTTATCTGCCAGCTTTACTTCTCTAAGAATTGGATCCATTACAACAAAATAACGGGTTCCCCATTCTTTTACCTGCTGTCCAAGGCGAGATACTGTGTAAGAGCCAATAATAATGTTTGGGTTTATTCTAAAAACAAAGTCAGACATGTTTTCTTTTGAACTCCATACTCCATTATTTAAAATAAAAAAGGCGGAACGACAATGCGTCCGCCTTCGTAACAGCTTAAGAAAGCAATTTAGATGAATTCCTTATAAAGTAAAATTAAAGTCCAAGTGCTGCAAGGAATTTATCTGCGGCAGAACCAAACACTGAATCATTCAGGTAAGAAGGGTCTTTAATCTTTTCTTTTACCTCGGCAATCCTGTCAGCACGAACATCTGGAGTTTCTGCTGCAACCTTGTCCAGGTAATAAGCTTCTGCCATTTTTTCAGCTTCTTTAGAAACTGAAATTGAATCTGATTCCGTTGAACGAACTTTTGCTGCGCTTTCAGATTTGCGAGTTTCCTGAACATTGTTCAAAGGATTGATTGAATTAATTCCATTAATCATCATAATTTCCTTCCCCTATACCTATTTTAATTATCGGCAGATTCTTCCGAATGTTTATCTTTTTTTGTTCCCGAAATGAAAACTGCAAACTCTCCTTTTATGGATTGCCTTGAAGCGTAATCATCATACAGTTCCTGAGCGGTTCCGCTGGTGATTTCTTCGTGCAGCTTTGTCATTTCCCTACCCACAACAATACGTCTGCTACTTTCTATATCGGAAATATCTTTTAGAAGCTTAACAATTCTGAACGGACTTTCGTAAAAAACAATTGCATTTCCGCTTTCCATAAGCTCTTTTACTCGTGAACGGCGCTTTCCAGGTTTTGGGGAAAGGAATCCTTCAAAAACAAGTGTCTTTCCACCGCTTCCAGCTACACTTACAAGCGTTGCAAATGCCGCAGGACCAGGAATAGGTACAACTTCAAAACCTGCCTCGCGAACACAATCTACAAGAACTGCACCAGGATCACTAATGCCAGGAGTTCCTGCATCGCTTGCGTAGGCAATGTCGTGCCCTTCGTTTAAAAGCTTTATGATATTTTCCGAAGCTGCTTTTTCATTCTGGGCCCGGCAGGAAATAAGCGGCTTTTTAATCTCAAAATGATTCAAAAGCTGCAGTGTATGGCGAGTATCTTCTGCTGCAATGTAGTCTACGCTCTTAAGAGTTTCTACAGCACGAAAAGTAATATCACCAAGATTTCCAATCGGAGTTCCAATAACGAATAGTTTAGCCACCCAATAATTATATGATATATAAAGAAAAAGAGCAAATCAAAACGAAATTCAGGACTTTTTGCTATAATTTACTGTTATATAGGCCTTAATAACAAAACTTTAATTAATATTATTTGCAGATGGAATTATAATTTATATAGATAAAAAAGTTATGATCCACAATATTCTGCTAACACTGTGTTCATTTGAAGATCAGAATTATTTTCTCTTTATATAACTTCCTCAGTAAATAACAGATTTTCTGAGGGGGTACTATATTTTTTTAAATAAAAAAGGGCGGTGCTTTTATGTTTAAAAAGTTTGTTTTTAAGTCTTTATCTGTATTATCACTCTTAGCAATTTTTACAAACTGTCAGATTGGTTTGGGCGAGTCTGTTGATACTGATGCGCCAAATGGCGAAATTACAAGCCCGGGAGTAAATGCCGTTATTCGTGATGCATTTGCTATTAAGGGTGAATGGAAAGATGACGGAAGCGTAACTCAGGTAAAAGTTAATTTACGCAATACTATTACAAGAGAGTCTGCAGATTACAACGCAGTTGTAGACCGCAATGGAAGCTGGATTTGTGCCGTAGATCCAGAAGATGAAAATCAGACTCTTTATGACGGAAAATACCTTGCAACAATTACTCTTAAAGATGACGTTGGACATTCAACTGTATTAACCCGCTCTTATACAATTGATAATACTCCACCGGTTGTTATTTTGTCTCATCTTGAAGATGTAAAGGATGTTGGTAAAGATGGTGTAGAAGTAAAGACTTATGGACGAGTTTTCTCTTTAAATGGTAAAGCCGCAGATGATAACAATATTGCTAACCTTGAAGTAAGAATTTATGGCGATGCTGATTGTAATAACGAACTTGTTGAACCTGTTACAAAACATAATATTGCTCTTACAATTGAACAGAATGTAGCTTCATTTAATACACCGGTTTATGATGCTATTTATGGTAATAATGAAAATGGGGGCACAAAACAGCTTTATTGCCGCGTTTGGGCTTATGATGAAGCTCAGCGCTATCCTGTTGATGGTTCTGCTCAGACAGAAGAAGATAAATTAGGAAACTGCCAGAAAAACTATTATTTACAGAAAACTCTTGAAATAACTAAAGCAAACGGAAAAGGCTTGGATGAATATTCTACAAATGATTTGTATGCAATGTTTAGCAATACATACACAACTTCAAGCCAGACAAGAGCACCAATGTCTGAAAGTGAAATTTCTTCTGTTAAAAAGGCATTAAACAGAATTGGAATTGATGTTGGTACATTTAAGATTAATCCAAAAAATAACCCGTATTTTACAGTAATTGGATTGAACAATGTTTTGCATAAATATCAGAATCAGAGCGAGTCAATGTTTGATGCTGCAAAGAACGAAGCTAAGACTGGATTCCAGGTAACAAATGGAGATAAAGAATCTGGTGTTTATTTGCAGATAAATATTAATCCAGGTCTTGATGGATATTCTATTCTGAATGATTCTGTAAAGTATTACTTACAGGAATGTGATAAAGAAGGAAATGTATCCCTTAAGAAAGATAAAGATGGAAATGACGTTCCTGTAAATTCTATTTTACTTGGAAGTGGTGTATCATCTTTTAAAACTGACCCTTTAAGCACGGTTAACTATGCTAATTCAGTAACTGGTAAGCTGGAAACTGGTAAATATTATAGAGTTGTAGTAGAAGGTACAGATACAAAAGAAAACTCAATTGATTCTGATTACACAGATGATGGAAAAGAAAAAGTTTATGCCTTCTACCTTGCTGCACACACTGGTGGAATTGAAATTTATTCTCTTGAAGCAAAGCCTGATGGAAAAGCAACAGATTACGTAACCACAAATACAGATTCTAAAACTGTTACAGAAGTTTCAAAAGATTATAGAAATCTTAATGTAAAAATTACTTATTCATACACTGGAAATACAGATTTGCATGTATGGAGAAAATTTGATAATGAACCATATGTAGATCATGCAAAAGGTTTATCTAAAGGAGCTGACGCAGTATGGTCAGAAAAACTTACTTCAGAAAAATTAAAAGGTCATAATTCTGTTACCTATTGGCTTAAGTCAGAAGACGGAGTAAATTTCTCTAGAGACCGTGCAATAAATCTTAAGATTGATGATACAAAACCAGAAATCTTAAATAATGAAGAAACTCCAATTACAAAACCAGAAGCTAAAGATACATCAAATACATCTTTCCAGTTTACTGGTCAGGCAACAGATACACGTTCTGGTGTAGCAGAAGTTTGGGTAAGACTTGAAAACACAGAAAAAGATGCAGACGGCAAAGCAATTACAAAAACTTATGAAGAAAAATTAAATTCTACAGAATACTGGACATTTGCAGTTATTAAAGATGGAAAATTCACAGATGAAAAGAACCCTTCTTACGGTGGAGTTTTGGCAACAGAAGGAAAAAAGAAGGCTGTATTCTGGGCTGTTGATAAAGTTGGTTTAAAGAGTGACGAAGTTTCAATTGACTGGATTTATAAAGATTCTGTTCCAGAGTTAAAAGTAACTGGATACAAAGTTGAAGACGGAAGTGAAGAATCTAAACAGATAGATTTAATGAGCAGCGAAGGTGACTTTACTGTTGGTAAGAAGTTTACTCTTAAGGGTATTACAAAAGATGAATACGGAGTAGCACAGATTAAAGTCGTACAGACAAATGCAGAAACAGGCGTTGCTGAAGAGCCAATTGTAATTACTTCTAAAGATAAAAATAACTGGACAGACCAGGGCAAAGAAGGAATTGTCTGGAGTTTGCCAGAACTTCTTCCACTTGGTGGAGTAAGTGAAAATAAGACTGTTAAGTATAAATATCAGTTTACAGTTACAGATAAAGCTGGTGTGGAGTATGGTTCAAAAGTTTTGACTGTAACAGTTGATGATTCGAAAACATTGCCTTGTGAAATAGAAAATCCTATTGTTGGACAATTTGGTGATAAGGCATTAAGTGGTAATTCATTAAGTTTTGAGGGGACATACGATAAAGAAAAAGAAAAAACAATTGGCATTAAAACAATACGGTATGCAATTGTAAAAACTGGAAGCACAGAAAAACTAAACTGGAATGATATTATTTTTGAAGCAAAATCTGGTTTATGGAATTTTTCTAAATCTGAAGTAAAACACGATTTGCTTGCCGAAGGTAAATATACCCTTTATGTAAAAGCAATTGATGGTGCAAACAAAGAAAGCGAAGTTACAAGCCGCGACTTCTGTGTAGACCAGAGTAAGCCGAAAGTTAAGATTGAAGTATTCAAAGATTCTGCAGAAAATGCTTTGGAAGCAGACAACGGTACTTATAAAATCAATGATGATGGCAGTGTAAAGAGCTTTAAAGTTAAAATTACTGCAGGCGATGCAAACGGCATTGCTGGTGTAACAGTTAAAAACGGTGAAGATGCAGTTCGTCTTACAAAAGACGGAGACGTTTGGACATCTGCTGATTTTGAGGTAGAAGGCACATATAACTTTACTGTAGAAGTAGAAGATGGTTCAGGAAATGGGCCTACTGGCGACGAAGCAGTCCCTGGTAAAATTGTAAAAGAAACTGTTTCTGTAATTTTTGATAAAACAGCTCCAGAAATCACAGTAACAAATGCTGATGAAGATGCAGAAACTCTTTCAACATGGTTTACAGGAACAAGTTCAACATATATCACTGGTACTTCAAACGATGCAGGTTCTGGAATTAAATCAAGAACAATCCGCATTGATGATGGCGAAGAACAGGCTGTAACAAATTCTGATGACTGGAACTATAAACTTTCTCTTACAGACCTTAAAGAAAACGACGAATCGGCAGAAAGCGTTCATACAATCACTGTAAAAGCAGTAGATGCCGTTGGAAACAGCAGCTCAAAGACATATTACTTCCGATATGACAAGGCCGTTCCAACACTTACAGTTAAGTCAGATAAAGAAAACATTAATGCAGAAGATAAACTTACAATCAGCGGTCAGGTTTACGATGGAGCAACTGTAGAAGCAAACCGTGCAGTAAAAACTCTTGAAATTACCGCAACAAAAGACGGCACCGCATATACATTCAAAAAAGACGCATTAACAGAAAACAAAAAACTTTGCGGCGATTATTCATATGTAATTGACGGTGCAAAGATGGATGAAGGTTCTTATACCTTTACTATTAAAGCTACTGACTATGCTAAAAACGATGTAACAAAAACTGTAAGCCTTGTAGTAGATAAGACAGCTCCAAAAATCAGTCAGATAGAAGCAGACGTAAAAATCAGCTCTGACGCAGATAACTCTAAAAAAGACGGCGAAACTAAGTGGTATAAGTCTCAGACTCATTCAATCACAGTTTCTGCAGCAGATACAGCAACAGGTTCTGGAATTGAAACTGTAGAATGGTGTACATCAGCTTCTGACAGCACTGACGAAGAAGCAGAATGGCAGCCGCTTACAAAGAAAGCAGAAGGCGAATACAAAGGAACCGTAACCTTTACTTCTGAAGGTTTGGGAAACAAACTTTACGTTCGTGTAACAGATAAAGCCGGAAACAGCAGTAAGTTTGTAACAAAAGCTGGAGATTATGTAGTATTCAACATTGATACAACTAAGCCAGCCCTTGCACTTTCTAAAGTTCAGATTGGTTCAAACGATTCAAAAATTACAAACGGAACAGAATATATAAACAATACTGCTTCTATTACTCTTTATGGTACTTATTCAAATACAATAAGTGGTGTAGAAGCATTGTCTTTTGGTAAAAAAGATTCAGCTCCAGCTCTTACAGAAGCCTTTGAATACTTTGCAGGAGAAATCCCAGAAGGCAAAGCAATTGAAACTTTGAGCTATCTTCCTTATTCATCAATCAAAGATAAGGCAAAAATCACTTACTGGAAGGCTAAATTTGAAAATAAAGATTTAACAACAGGTGATTTGTATGTAAACGGTAGCAGTGTTGCTGGCCTTTCTACAGATGACACAAAATTGTTCAAATTGAACAAAGATACAATCGCTCCAAATGTAAGAAATATTAAGCTTTCTACATCTTCAAATAAATACAAAGTTTATCAGCCAGAACAGAAAGAACTTGTATTCTTTGTAAACAATACAAATACATCAGATGCTCCACAGACATTCACAATTTTTGGTATTGCAGAAGATGGTAATACAGACAGCAAAGGCGAGGTAACAGATTCTGCAGTTTCTGGAGTTGCAAAGGTAGAACTTGCAATTGAAGGCCTTGCAAAACAGAGCAGCTCTTCGGCTTCTTTCTCTGAGGTTGATTTAAGTAAGATTAATGGAGAAAGCACAACAGCAACTCTTACTGTTACAGATAACGCTGGTAACTCTTCTGAAGAAATAATCACTATTAAGGTTGATAATGCAGGTCCAAAGGGTGTTCACGCATTAGACAGCAGCGAAAACGGCGGAAAAGATTTGTACTTCCGCGTTGGTGAACAGAACCGCGATGACGGTGTAAAAACAGACAAATACGGCGAAGTTATTGTTGACAGTCAGAATAACGCAACTGCAACAGAAGGCGCTCCTAGCTGGAATGCGGCATTAGATAAAGATGTTGGCGGAAAATATTCTGGAAACACATTCAGCAATGCAGAAAAAATCAAACTGCGCGGTAGATATGATGATTCAGAAAGCGGCGTAAATCTTGTTTATTACAAAATTTATTCAGATCAGCCAGACTCTAACAAAACAAAAGACTTCTTAAATAATTATGAAAGAGACGCAACCGGCTATTTCTCTCTTTCTGACAAAGAAGAAACAAGACGCGTATTCTACACAGGTGCTGTTACAGCATTTGAAGGCGGCGAAGAAGTAACATTCAAGCCGGAAAACGGCGGTACAACATCAGAAGGAAAGAATTTTACAGACATTTCTACAAACTATAAGGCAACACTTGCAGGCCTTAACACTGGAAGAAACTATATTGTTCTTGTAGCAGTTGATAATGTTGGTAATGCTTCTTTGGAAAGCGTAAAACATAATGGCGTTGTTTACGATAACTATTTGATTAATGTAGATACTCAGGCTCCAGAAATCAATTCTGATGCAAAACTTGTAACAAATGCTTCTAAAGATTTGAAAATCAGCGGTAGTGTTCAGGATAATCCTTCTGAATTAAAAGCTGGAATTAAAGACATTTGGGTAAAATACGTAGACAGCCAGAAAGCAGAAAAGAAGATTAAGGCAGAAATTGATGAAACTGGAATTTGGACTGTAAGCATTACAAAAGAGGATCTTACAGCGCTTTATGGAAATTCTAATCAGTCAAAAACTGTAAACTTTACAGCAATTGCTACAGATAATGCCGGAACAGGAAACACTTCAAGCTGCAATACAACCGTTGTAATTGATAAGACTGCGCCAGAAGTAAAAATCAACGTAGCTTCTATGAATGATGCAGACTCTGCAGAAGGAATTCAGATTAACGGTGCAATCACTATTTCTGGAACAGCAAGTGACGAAAACGGACTTTCTGAAACAGAAAAGATGATTCTTGAATGCCTTGAGTCTGGTAAAACAGAGTGGACAAAACTTGCCGAGGCAACATCAGCAACATCATGGGCATTCACTAATATTGATACAACAGCACTCAAAGACAACACAGATTACAGCTTCCGCGTAAGTGCAACAGACAGCGTTGGAAATGCCGGAAAATCTTCTGAAGTTAAGGCAACAGTAAATCAGGACACAGACCGCCCTGTAATCAAATTTACAAACCTTAAACTTGAAAATATGTCAGAAAGCTCTCGTCTTGTAATGACATCAGACGAACTTTACGGTTCTGTAACAGATGATGATGGTGTAGAAAGCCTTGCATATGCATTTGCAGACAAGGTAGAAGACCTTAAACACAGTAGCTGGACAACATTGGATCTTACAAACAGCAGCTTTACATTAAAGCTGGATGATGGTTCTAAAAACCTTTATTTTAAGGTAACAGACAACGGCGGAAATTCATTTGTTACATCTTCTACCGACGAATATAACTTAAAAACTCCAAAGCTTTTGGATTCAGAAAAAGAAGCAAATCAGTATGGTTACAAGAATGCAGATAGCGGAAAACGCAGTACAGTAACTTATATTACAGTAGATACTCTTCCGCCAGAATATGGAACAATGCAGTTTACAAAAGTTTCTGCAAAACCAGAATGGAAGAACGAGTCAGAAATTGACTCAACTCCTGTTGGAGGAAGTCAGAACAAACTTAATATTAGAATTCCTGCCTACGATGTAAATGGAATTGCTTCTGTAGTAATGAAGATTCCTGGCGTGGCAGAAAAAATTGAGTTTACAGAAAGCTCAGATTCTAAAGACAAAACTACTGTTGGCACACATACAGACGTAAAATACTGGCTTTCTGGCCTTGTTACTATTCCAGAATCCATGACAAGCGGAACAAAAGCCTGCTCAATTACAATTACAGATGGCTCTGGAAAAACAAGCAAAGACGAATTCTCTATTTTGATTGATAACAAGGCACCAGTTGTTACAGCAGATGCTTTGGAAGACAAAGATTACGATGTAGCTGGAACACAGATTAACGGTACAATTGAAATTACCGGTACAGCAAGTGACGAAAACAAACTTTCTGCAACAGAAAAGATGGTACTAGAATATCAGGAATCTGGAACAGAAAGCTGGACAAAACTTGCAGATATTACATCTGCCGAAAGCTGGACATTTGCTAACGTTGATACAACAGAACTTCCAGACAACACAACTTATAACTTCCGCATTAGCGCAACAGACTGCGTTGGTAATGTTGGATATTCAAAATCTATAACAGCAAAAGTAGATCAGGACACAGACCGTCCTGTAATTAAGCTTACAAGTGTAGATTTGAACAAAGATGGAATTAAACTTGAATCTTCTGGATTCAGAGGAACTGTTTCTGATGATGATGGAATTCCAGAAACTCTTGCTTATAAGCTTGGCGCAAATGGAAAATGGATTTATTCAAAAGATAATGGTTCTAATCTGCAGTATACAGAAGACGGAGCTTTCTATCTTACCCTTGATGACGGAAACTTTGACGTATTCTTTAAGGTAGATGGCTTTGAATCAAAAGTATTTGCAGAAAGCTATACACCATCAGCAGATGATTTGAACGGCATGGTTAAGCTTACAGACAAGAACGGAAATCAGATTGGATACAGAAGTTCTGAAGTAAAGAATACTGCCCTTACAATGACAGTAGATACAACAGTTCCATACCTTGGAGACTTTGAATACTCAACTGATTATGATGCAGCAAATGCAAAGAAAGCACACTGGGCAAAGAAAGATACAATCTCTTCTGTAACTCTTGGTGGAAATACAAAGAAAATAACAGTCAGAGTTCCAGCATGGGATATAAACAAGATTGATGCAGAAAATGCATATGTAGAAATTCCAGGGGTTGGAAATGTAAAACTTACAGATTCTAAGGAAAATGCAAATGTAACAGAATATCCAGACTCAACCTGGTGGATTTCTGAAACAGCAGAAATTACAGATACAGAAACAAAAACCTGTACCGTAAGCGTAAAAGATACATTCAATAAAGAAAGCACAGACAGCTTCAAAATTAAGGTAGATAACGAAGGTCCAGAAATTACCTTAAATGCACTTAAAGATGCAGATTCAAGCGAAAGTGGAACACAGATTAACGGAACAATTTCTATTGCTGGTAAAACAGATGATGAAAGTGGACTTTCTACAACAGAAAAGATGGTTCTTGAATATCAGAAATCTGGAACAGAAGACTGGACTAAACTTGCAGATATAACATCTGCTGAAAGCTGGACATTCAAGGATATTGATACAAGAACAACAAGATTTATCGATACCGAAACTTACAACTTCCGTGTAAATGCAACAGATAGACTTGGAAACGTAGGTTATTCAAACACAGTTACAGCTACTGTGGACCAGGATACAGACCGCCCAGTAATTAAGTTTACAAACCTTGATTTGCGAACACTGAACGCTAGTTCAAGAACACTGTTAGGTACAACTGTATTCTCTGGAATTTTAACTGATGATGATGGTGTTCCTGCAAGTTCAACAGTTGCTTACAAATTAAACAAAGATGACACATGGCACTATGCAACAGATTCTGATTCTAAACTTACATATTCTGATTCAGATGGTTCATTCATACTTGAACTGGATGATGGTGGATATGACGTTTACTTTAAGGCTGATGGCTACGAATCAAGTACTTTTGCAGAAAGCTATACTCCAACAGCTTCAGAATTGAATGGCATGGTTAAGGTAACCGATAAATCTGGAACAAAGTTTGGTTATAAGAATTCAACTGTAAAAAATACAGCACTTCTTATGACTATTGATACAACAGATCCGTTCATTGGAGATTATGAATATTCTACAGATTACGATGAAGCTAAACCAGAAAAAGCAACATGGACTAAGAAACCTGTAGCATCTACTCCAGTACTTGGAGGAACAAAGAATAAGCTTAGAATCCGTGTTCCTGCATGGGATGCAAATGGAATTGATGATACAAAGGCTGTTATTAAAGAAAACAATATAGAATTTGGTCTTACTGATTCAGAAACAAATGCAGAGTTAGCAGCATATCCAAAAGCAACATACTGGATTTCTGAAGAAATTGATCTTTCTGGTAATTCAACAGTAACAAAGAATTATACAATTTCTGTAGAAGATAAGAATGAAAGACCAAACAGTTCTAAATTCTCTGTACTTGTAGATAACACAAAACCTGTAATTACAATTGATAATCTTGCAAACAAGATTAACAAAAAGATTAATATTACTGGAAAAGCAAGTGATACTGATAGCGAACTTTCTGCAACAGAAAAGATGATTCTTGAATATCAGGAAGAAGGAAGTGAAGGCTGGACAAAACTTGCAGAAGCTAATTCAGCAAGCTCATGGATATTTGCTGCAGTAGATACAATAAATCTTAGCGATAACACAACTTACAGCTTCCGCGTAAGTGCAACAGATACTGTAGGAAATACAGGCTATTCAGAGGTTGTTAAAGCTACTGTAGACCAGGATTCAGACCG
>JAEEGL015599033.1_pt1 | contig 31252 bp, 25 predicted proteins | sample 9134231 | NCBI WGS metagenome assembly JAEEGL01 (sample SAMN16246548, study PRJNA631951) | gut metagenome | biome: gut microbiome; feature: rumen; material: fiber-attached | host: Bos | place: Iran: Karaj | collected 2018-10
CTCTGCAAATGCACTGGCGGCGTCCGTCAAACGGTCACGCAGCGGTGCGAGCACCGGGTTCTCGGGCGTTACGTTCAGATCGCCCATCAGAACGCACCTCTCGGGCCGCAACAGGGAGAGAACCGTTTCGGCGGCGTTCTGCTGCTCGTCGGGGTTCAGCCCGAAGTGGGTGATCACGAACTGCACGTCCGTTCGCCCCGCGGCGATCAGGCAGTTTGCCGCGCAGCGGGTCTCGTAATACCCGGCGTACCGCTTTTCGGGCGGATCGGGGACCGGCACGGTCTCAGCCGAAACGAAGGGCAGGCGGGAAAGCACCGCGTTGCCGTAAACGCCGCCGTTAATATGGATCGCCCCGGCGAAATGCAGGTACATATCCGTTTTTTCGGCTAATATACGCGCCTGGTCTTCATAGATCTCGTTGACGCCGATCACGTCGGCGCCGCTCTGCAGCAGCAGCCGCGCGAACAGACACAGATCGATCCGATCGGTTTTTTCGCACAGGCAGTGCTGCACGTTGTAGGTCATTACTTTCATGCCAGGTCAAAGGGGAGGTACTGGGTCACGGGGGCTTCCTCCGGAGCCTCGCCCCTGCGGTAATATACCGGGATCTTTTCGGTTTCGGCGGTGTGCAGGCCGCCGGTATAGGTATTGCCGTCAAAATACCCGACCCACTCGCCCGCGGGCAGCCACACTTCCCTGCCGCTGTGTTCGGGGGCGATGGGCGCCACGATCATATCGCCGAAGATATACTCGTCTTCGATATGCTGCGCTTCGGGGTAATCGCATATAAGGCTCCTGACCGGCGGAACGCCGGTATCGCGGTAGCGTTTGAACGCCCGGTGCAGATAGGGCACGAGACGCATGCGCGTTTCAAACATCTCGCGCACTTCATCCGCGGCGTCAAAATCGAGCCACGGCTGATGGTCGTAATTCCAGGCGTTTACAAGGCTCTGTGCGCTGAACGCGACGAGCTGGATGCGGCGCACAAGGTCGCTTTTGCTCTCGCACCGCCGCACCTCCGGCGCCCATAAAAGACCCGCAAAGCCCGCGTTGACCACGCCGGTGAGATAATCGTTAAAATCGTAGAGATCGCTGTAGAGCACGAAGGGGTACGAGGCCGCCAGCGCGCCCATCGCGCGGATCTCGCTGTAGGTGGGCGTATCGCCCATGGCCTTCATGAGCGTCTGTGCGCCCAGGGCTCCCGCCAGATGGTGGAACTGCTCGCCGTCCATGCCCGAGGGGAACGCGGCGCAGTCCGGATAGCTCCAGCCGCCGGTGAAATCGGAGCCGTCGCACTCGTCCACCTTGAAGCCGTATACGCCCTCTTCCACCAGCGTGTGCTGATGGGCGGCGTAGATCTCCTGCGCTTCGGGGAGCGACAGATCCGGCACGAGGCCGTGCCACACGTAATAATCGGCGCTGTAGGGCAGAAGCGCGTCGAACACCGGCGCGGTGGGATGCACGAAGAAGTGCTCCCAGAGGTTTACCTTGAAGCCCAGCTCCTTCAGTTTGCCCAGCAGCGCTTTGTGGTTTCTGAATTTTTCGCTCCACACGTAAGAGCAGGAGTAAACACGGGTCTGCCAGCCGGGCTCCAGGCCGAGCACGTCGCAGGGGATGCGCTGCGCCCGGATGCTTTCGGCCATTTCGAGCACCTCATCTTCGTTGAAGCGGCCGCAGCAGCGGTAAAAATTGCAGAGGCCCCAGTCGGGCGGGAGGCAGCCGCCGCCGGAAAACATATTGTACTGCGCAACGATATCCACGATGCGCTCTCCGGTGAAATAATATACGTCCACGCCCGCAGCCAACGGCACCTCCACCGTGAGGGCGGTGTTTTCGTGGGTTTTATCGGCGTACAGATCGCGGGTGTTATCCACGAATTCGCTTTCGGCGTACGCTTCAAAATCGGAGGCGTGCAGGCCGCGGTTCAGCTCGCTGCCGCAGTAAAACACGGCGCTGCGGGCGGTATCCACGTACATGCCCCAGCCCTCATTCGTGACGAAGAAGGGCACGGGCGCGTGGGAATCGCCGGTGCGGGAATTGGGATCGGCGTTGCAGCGCAGCGATATCTTGTTGCCCCGGTGGTTCGTTTCTTTCATCTGCAGGCCGAAGCCGTAGATCGCGGTATCCGGCCCCAGCGGGAACGTGAGCTTCACGCCGCGCCGCCCCACGGAAAAGGTGAACTTCTCCGCCAGCTCATCCGGCATGGCCAGCACCTCCGCCTTCGGCGCAGGCGCATAGGCGGTGGGCACGAATTTTTCCGGCGTGCCGAAGGTCTTTTTATAAATCATTGGAATCCTCCTTTATAAAATGAAGGATGAAAGATGAAAAATGAAAAATGAAAAATGAAATCAATGAACAATTAACAATTAATATTAATTCCGAACTCCGAACTCCGAACTGAAAATATCTCCGCTCTCAGCTCTCCGCTCTCAGCTCTGATCTTATACGCCCAGCCCGTTCGCCAGGTTCATCACGAAGTCCTGCGCGTTGGTAACGATCCCGCGGGAAGAAAGGCTGCCGCGGTCCGTGAGCTTGTTCACCATGAATTCGGAGATATCCACGCAGTAGAAAAATACCTTGCGTACCGTGCCGTCCGGCAGCACGCGGAACGAGGGCGTCATATTGCCCACGGCGATGGTGTGCAGCATCGTGGCCATGCAGATCACGGTGGTGGCTTTCTTCACCAGGGCGCGCATCGCATCCTGCGCGGCGTAAACGTCAGCATACACCTCGGGCAGCGGGCCGTCGTCCCTTATGGAGCCCGCCAGCACGTAGGGCACCCCGTTTGCAACGCAGCTCTGTATAACGCCGTCGGTGATGTGTTCTTCTTCAATGAACCGCTCCACCGAGCCGCATTCCCGCACCCGGTTGATGGTGTCGAGGTGGTTGTAGTGGCCGTTTTTGTGATGCGCGCGGGAATAGATATCCTGCCCCAGCGCCGTGCCGAGCCACGAACCCTCCAGATCGTGTGCGGCAAGGGCGTTGCCCGCCAGAAGCCCGTGGGCGTAGCCCCCCGCAATCAGGCGCGAGAAGGCGCTGCGGGCGTTGTGGTCGAACACCACGGCGGGCCCCGCCACCCAAAGGATATTGCCGTGGTCGCGCTCGTAACGCAGCAGCTCATACAGCTCGTCGTAATCCCGCGAAAAGGAGGTCTCTCTGGAGTGCCCCTGCCGGAAAGCGAACGTTTCACCGTGCTTTTCGGGCGCGGCAAAACCTTCGGCATGTACGAAGATGCCCTCTTCCCCATTCTCGGTGCGGCCGCAGATCACGGCGTCCCCCTTTCTGAGGTTGCGAAACTCGCGGATCTGCACCCTGCCGTTTTCGAACACCGGAACACAGTCCATGCGGCTCTCCTCCGCCAGCAGCCAGCGGCCGCCGACGCGGAAATATTCGGGAAAGATGCTCATGGCGTGGTAATCCGCGGGCGCGGCGCCGTCCGCCGGGGCGGGCAGGATGCGCGCATCCGGGGCGTTATTCAGCCGCAGGCTGTTAAAATCGGGCGCGCGGTACGGTTCAAGCGTAAACGGCATGCAGCGGGCTCCTTTCGTTTTTCATTTTTCATTTTTCATTTTTCATTAAACCAACGGTTTGCCCTCCCACTCTTTTGCGGGAGCAACTTCCAGCAGCTTTGCCACGGTGGGGGCGATATCCTTGATGGAGCCGCCGTGGTATTCCACGCCCTTTTCAAAGCGCGGGCCCACGCACACGATCGGGATCGTCATATCCTCGGGCAGGTCGCTGCCGTGGCCGCGCCCGTGGCCGCCGTGGTCGGCGAGCAGGATCAGGGTATAATCCTTCGGGATGCTCTCGTACAGCTTTTCAACGCACCCCACGGCGTTGTTCACTACCTTCAGGTAGGTCTCGCTCATCCAGCCGGTGTCGTGACCGCCGAGCTCATCCGTTTCGCCCAGATACAGGAAGAGGAAATCGGGCGCTTCGGCGTTGATATAGGTAATGGCGGCGTCGGTGATCCGATTGTCGGTGCCCTGCCGCTTGTGCTGGTTCATCATCACCGCGGTGTGCAGGTGGTCCGGGCGGCTGAGGTCGCGCAGTTCTTCCCACGTATAGAAAAAGGCGCATTTCTTGCCGGCGGCGTCCAGCCGGTCAAACAGCCCCTCGATGGGCCGCACCTGCGGGACGTAGGTATTGGTGGTGATGCCGTGCCTGTCCGGATCCACGCTGTGGAACAGGCTCATATGGCAGGGCAGCGTTACGCTGGGCGTCACCGTTTGCGCGGTAAGGGAATACGCGCCGATCGCGGTCAGCTTTTTCGCAAAGGGATGGCCGCAGCCCGTCAGGCCGTCCGGCCGCATGCCGTCCACCAAAACAAGTATCACTTTTTCAGACACGTTACGGTTCCTCCGAAAGAATAATTATATAAAAAGATTATAAAATAATGAAACAGGTTTGTCAATATCACAGAGAAAAGGAAGAGAACGAAAACAAAACCTGCGGAACAGACGCGGCGTTTACGGAACAGAAAAGATTTGCATGCAACCGGCACATGTGCTATAATGGATCCACGGTATGATTATTTGATCGGGAGGCGCTTTATGTACGCAGTGTTCATCAAAGTATTATCGTTCTTTTCGGCGTTTCTGATGCTGTTTCTGAGTCCCGGCGGGCAGATCCGCCAGCCGTCGGCGGCAAAAAAATGCCCCGCATATTACGGGGCGCCCGCCGAAGCCAAAGATCTCGGCGCGGTTGAGGGCTTCAGCCACCCCTACCTTGCCGAAGAGGGAACCAACGGCATGCACGGCAATTCCTATAACACCGGCGCTTACACCTACGCCGGGCCTCTGGGGATCGACCCGGTGGTGAAATCGCGCTCGATGAACGTGTTCGGCGGGCTGGTTGCCACGCTGATGTTCGATTCGCACGGGCGCATCATTTGCATCAGCGGCAACGTGGTGGGCTTCCGCCTTTTGCTGATGGACGCCGACAGCCTTGAGATCTTATGCGAAACGCGCCTGCCGCAGCGGGCGAGCACAAGGGAATTCTTCCGCACGCTGGATTTCAGCAAGATCTCAAACGACACCTCCGGCGGCGCGTACTGCCATCTGCTGAAGGGCGACCGTCCGCTGATCGCGAATTCCGACAACGTGATACAGATCTATTACGTGGACGAGAGCGACGGCGCGCCGCAGTGGAAGGTGGAGAAGGAATGGGATATCGCCCCTTATCTGCCGGACGGCGCGTATATCACGGACGCGATCCCCGATTATCAGGGCAACGTCTGGTTCGTGACCCGCCCCGGGCAGGTGGGTTACGTGGAATCCGGTACGGATCAGGTTCACGTCGTCTCGCTTGAAAACGAAGAGATCCAGAACACGCTCGCCGTCTGCGCGGACGGCGTATACATCGTATCCGACTATGCGATGTACCGCTTTGAGATCGGCGAAAAAGGCGACCCCGTTCACACCTGGCGCACCGAATACGACCGCGGCAGCGCGCTGAAGCCCGGCGCCATCAACCAGGGCAGCGGCACCACGCCCACTCTGCTGGACTGTCCCCGCGCCGACGGCAGCATCGCGAAGCTGGTTGCAATCACCGACAACGCCGACGAGCGTGTGAACGTGGTGGTGTACGACCGCGATACCGGGCGCGTGCTCGCCGAGCAGCCCGTGTTTGAGGCAGGCCACAGCGTGAGCGAAAACAGCCTGATCGCATTCGGGCGCTCGTTTATCGTGGAAAACAACTATACCGACACCGGCTCCGGCTTTCTCGAAAGAAATCCCACCGGCTACCCCGGCGTGACCCGCATCGATATGAACGCGGACTGCACCGGCTGCACGGTGGCGTGGGAATCGCAGGAGGCAAGCATTTCGGTGGTGCCGAAGCTCTCAACCGGCAGCGGGCTTGTGTATCTTTACACGCGCGAAATGAATAACGATATCCCCGAAAACACCGTGGCCTGGTACCTCACCGCCATCGACTTTGAGACCGGCGAAACCAGGTATAAGGTGTTCACAGGCTGCGGCAGGAACTGGAACAACTCCTACGGTCCCATCACCGTGGGCCCCAACGGCACGGTATACGTGGGCGTATTCAACGGGCTGGTGTCGGTAGCCGACGGGAGCAGATAAGAGTTGAGAACGGAAACGCTTCTCAGAACGGCAATCAACGAATGATACCACCTTATACCGCATATCGCGCCTCTGCCCGTTACGGCGACGGGCAGGGGCGTTCATTGATACGGGACCAAACGCCTGCGGCGCAGCAAACTGAAAATTGACACGGCTTATCCGTTGTGATAAGATAAAGAAAAGGATCCGGGAGGGGCGGTTATGGGCGCACAGAATCAGAACGAAGAGCTTATTTTCAGCCGGGTCCCCGCGTTTGCGGGGGAGGATGCCGGTACGTTTGCCGGGCAGAACGGCATGGAACTGCGCGTATATAAAAACGTGGGGCGCAGGGATACGGAAACCTACCTGAAAACGCTGTACGACGCCGGGTTCACGCCCCTGCAGGTACGCGAACCGAACGGGAATTTCTTTGCCGCGCTGCAGAAAGAAAACCTGCGGTTAAACCTGCTCTTTACCCCCTGCGACGGGGAGCTGCGCATCACTGCCTGTGAAAACGAGGAAACGCCGCGTTTGAGTCCAACGGGCTGCGTTGGCTCCGCGGGAACCGCGTTTTACGCCTTTGAGAACGATCAGACGCTGATCGACTGCGGCATGTGCATGCTGGTGCAGTGCCCGGACCACAGCTTTTTTGTGGTGGACAGCGGCCATTACTTTCAGCCCAACGACAACGACCGGCTCTACCGCTTCATGCGGGAGCGCACCCCGGCGGGCAAAAAGGTGACCGTGTGCGGGTGGCTGATCACCCACGCCCATACCGATCACGTATGCAAGCTGATGGATTACCTGCTTTACAACACCGGCGATACGGTGATCGAGGGCTTTTACCAGAACATTCTGCCGCCGGACTACGCGGTGTGGGACGGCAACCATGAAGAGGCCGACGTGGCGGCAAAGCTGTGCGCAATGCTTGCGGACTATCCCGCGCCGGTATACACGCTGCACACCGGCATGCGCTTTTACGTGCGGAACCTCGCCTTCGACGTGCTCAGCACCCACGAGGACCTGCACCCGGCGTTTATTGAGGACTACAACGATTCTTCGACGGTCGTGATGCTGGAGGCGGAGGGCTCCCGCGTGTTCATCCCGGGGGACGCCGCCGTACAGGCGGGCGCGAAAATGGAAGCGCGCTGGGGCGAAACGCTGAAATGCGACGTCGTGCAGATCGCCCACCACGGGCATACCGGCCTTTCCGCCCGGTGCTACGAACTGCTGGGCGCGGACACGGCGATCTTCCCGGTGACGCGCGTCATGTTCGAGCAGGAGCTGCCGCGCAAGGAAGCGAACCGCCGCGCCATAGAGATTGCCTCGCAGTATTTTATCACCGGCGACGGCACTGTCTGCGTGCCCCTGCCCTACAAAAGAGAAACCGTAACGAAGCTGCCGGACGAAACGCTGGAGGACTTTGCAAAGATCCATCGCCTTTGGAAATACGAATACACCGACGCGTACAAGGCATATATTTACGAAACCTTTCTGCAGAACGGCGGCGACCCCGCAAAGCTTCAACTGCCGACGCGGCCGGAAGGGTGGATAGAGCCGAAATAATTGCAGTTTATCGCTGCGCTCAAAATGGAAAATGGAAAATGGAAAATTAAGGGGCCTGCGGCCGGCATTATAATAAGCGAAGCGAATAACAAGGTTCTGCGGAAGCAGGTTCTTATAATGCTGCAGATAGTAAGGTTTTACAAATAATGAACGGATTTACAAATTATAATCAAAACGCGCAAGCGTTTTCCGAAATTTTCAATTTTCCATTTTCAATTTTCAATTTAACAGCGCGAAGAACTGATTTTTAACGCGACAAGGAGGCTTCCCTCATGGCAAAGTACCTGATCGTAAACGCCGACGATTACGGCATGTGTAAGGCCGCCAACGAGGCGGTGCAGGATCTGTTTACCCTCGGCAGGCTGAAATCGGCGAGCATCATGTTCCCCTGCCCCGCCGCGGAGGAGGCCGCCGCCTTTGCCGCGGCGCACCCGGAATACGCCATAGGCGTGCACCTGACGCTGACCAGCGAGTGGAAGACCTACCGCTGGAAGCCCCTCACAAACGGAAGATCCCTTGTGGACCCGGCGGGGTTCATGTGGCCGAGTACCGAAGACGTGGAGAAAAACGCCGCCTACGCCGATATTCTGGCGGAGATCGACGCGCAGCACGAACGCGCGCTGGCGCTGGGCATGCAGCCCTCGCACCTCGATAACCACATGGGCACGCTGTACGGCAACCGCACCGGGCGGCCGGGGCTCTTAAAGCTCATTTTGCGCTACTGCGGCGAAAAGGGCTACTCCTACCGGCTCTTCGATAACGCGTATAAGCCGATGACGCCCCGGGGCACGCCGTGGCCGGTGTACAAGGCGGCGAGCTTCGTCACGCGCCTGATGGCAAAGCATTATAGGGTGATATTGCCGGACTACCTGCTGTTCCCTGACTGGACGAAAGAGCTGTGCGAGGGCGGGTACGAAAACTACCGCAAAGAGATCTTACGGCAGTGGACCTCGATCCCCGAAGGGATCACCGAAACCTTTCTGCACCCGGCGGCGGAAACGGACGAACTGAGATCCATCACGCCCAACTGGTTCCAGCGGGTGTGGGAATATAAGCTGATGAAGGACCCGGCAACCCACGCCTTCTTAAACGAACACGGCGTAACGATGATCAGCTACCGCGATCTGAAAACACTGAAAGGGAAAGGGAAAAAGAGATGAAAAAATTCAGCGAGCTCAAGTACAAACGCCCCGATATCGCCGCCGTAAAGCGCACCGCCCGCGGCTGCGCGGATCGCCTCATGAAGGCAGCAGACTTCAATGAAGCCGACGCCGCCCTTACGAGCTTTTTCGACGCCGTGATGCCTGCCGCCACCATGTACCAGCTGGCGTATATCCGCAACACGATGAACATGAAGGATCCCTTTTACGACAAAGAGATCAAATTCTATAACCGGGCGATCCCGCTATTAAGCCCCCTGCTGAAAAAATGCCTTACAGCGTTCGTGAAAAGCCCTTACCGGGCGCAGTTTGAAGAGAAATACGGCGCGCACCTGTTCCGGACCGCCGAAACCTATCTCAGAACGCTGAGCACCAGGATCATTCTGCCCACCATAAAAGAAAACAACCTCACCTCGCTCTATTCCAAAACCGCGGCGGCGTGCAGCGTGGAGTTTATGGGCGAAAAGTGCAATTTTTACGGGCTCTTAAAGCACATGCAGAGCACGGACCGCGCCGAGCGCAAGGCAGCTTTCGAAGCGTGGGCAAAGCTGTACGAAGAGGTCTCCCCCAAGCTGGAGGAACAGTACGGCAAGCTGGTGAAGCTGCGCTGCGACGTCGCGAAAAAGCTCGGTTACCAAAGCTATATCGACTATATCTACCCTGCCCGGGGCCGGTACGACTACACGGCGAAGGAGGCTGCGGCCTTCCGCGAGGCGGTGCGGAAATACATCACCCCCCTGTGCGACCGGCTGTATCGGGAGCAGGCGGCGCGGCTGGGCGTGGAAAAGCTGCAGTGGTACGACGAGGCGCTGGTGTTCCCGGAGGGCAACGCCTGCCCCATCGGCACGCCGGAGGAACTGGTGGAGAAGGCCCATGAGATGTACACGGACCTCTCGCCCGAAACAAAAGAATACTTCGATTATATGACCGAATACGAGCTGTTCGACCTGGTGACGCGCGAAAACAAGCATCTGGGCGGCTACTGCACCGTGCTGCCGGAGTTTAAGGCGCCGTTCATCTTCTCGAACTTCAACGGCACCTCGGCGGACGTGGACGTGCTCACCCACGAGGCGGGGCACGCGTTTGAGGCGTACTACGCGGGCAGACGGCTGCCGCTGTACGTGCTCACCACCTCCACCAGCGAGATCAACGAGATCCATTCGATGGCGATGGAGCACTTCGCCTACCCCTATATGGAGAAGTTTTTCGGCGAAAACGCGGATAAATACCGCTGGGCGCACCTGTGCGGCGCGGTGGAAACGATCCCGTACCTCGTGGCGGTGGATGAATTCCAGCACCGGGTGTTCGAGAACCCCGCCGCCGGTCCCGCGGACTGGCGCCGTTACTGGAAAGAGATCGAGCTCAAATATATGCCCTGGCGCAGCTACGACGGAAACGCCTTTTTAGAGAGCGGCGGCTTCTGGATGCAGAAACAGCATATCTTTCTCTATCCGTTCTACTACATCGATTACGCCCTCGCCCAGATGGGCGCCTTCGCGCTGTACAAAAAACAGACCGAGGGCGGCGACGCATGGGGCGATTACCTGACCCTCTGCGGCATGGGCGGCAGATACGGCTACTTTGAAACGCTGGAACGCGCCGGCATCCCCCTGCCGCTGAAGGAAGAAACGGTAAAATCGATGGCCGAATTTGCCGAAAGGCAGATTGAAACTATGAGAGCGGAGATATGAGAGCGGAGAGCGGAGATCATTTGAATTCGGAATTCGGAATGCGGAATGCGGAATTGGATGAAAATGTTAATTGTTAATTGTTCTTTTTTCATAATTCCCAACTTGCAATCATCCGATAATCTCAGGAGGTACATTCCATGAAGTTTGCGGTTTTATCCGATACCCATTACATTTCAACGGAGATGCTGCTCGGCGAGGGGTGCGAAGCGCACCTGCTGCGCCATAAGGTGAACAAGGCGGTTTTGAAGGAGCTTGCCGCGCAGACCGAGATCGATACGGTCCTGATCACAGGCGACCTCACCGACGACGGCGACGAGCCGAGCCACCGGGAATTCGCCGAAATGCTGCGGGGGCTGAAGGCCGCAGGCAAAAAGGTGTACGTGCTCACCGCCACCCACGATTTCCACTTCTGCCGCGCCTGGGTGATGAAGCACGGCTGGCCGGTAAAATACCGCAGCGCCCCGTGGAACCGCCCGTGGTTCGATAAAGAAAAATGCGACTATAAGCGCCTTGTGACCGACGAATTCTCGCACCTGTCGGCTCAAGAGTGCGTACCGCCGCTGGTGAAGGTGTGCACGGCGGACGACGTGTGGGAGATCTACCGGGAATTCGGCAGGGACCAGGCCTTTTCGGTATACGAAACGGGCTATTCCTACGCCGTGAAGCTCGAAGAAAAGCTCTGGTGCCTGATGCTCAACAACAATTACCGCGACGTGGACGCCACCGAGGACATGAGCGCCGCCTACTCTCCCGACTGCTACCGCTGGATCAAAAGCGTTATGGATCGGGCAAAAGAGCAGGGCGCGTTCGTGTTCGCCTGCACGCACCACCCGCTGGTTCCGCCCGTGCCCGCGTACAAGATCGGGGGCGGCTCCCGCAACATGCGCGGCCCAGTGCCCTGCCGGATGCTGGCGGACCTCGGTATCACGCTCGTGTTCAGCGGCCACACCCACTTTGCGGATATCGCCTTCGGCAGCGGCTCCAATGGCGAAACGCTGTGCGACGTGACCACACCGGCGCTATCCTTCCTGCCCCCGGCGTACCGCATCGCCGAGATCCTGCCCGAAGAACACCGTCTGCACCTTACCACGGTACCGGTAAAAAAGACCGCCGACATGGACGTGGCGGAAGATACCCTGAAAGAGCACTACGTGCACGAATTCATCGAAGAATACCGGCGGAAGGCCGGGAACCTGCCCGGCGTCATCGGCAAGCTCGCGCTGGGTATGGAGGTGCGGCACCTGTACCCGCTGTGCCCCAAGGTGCTGAGCGCCGAAGAGTATAAAGAGATCAGAAACGTGAAGATGTTCGACATCGTGATGGATCTGGTGGTGAACATGCAGTGCGGCGACGGGCAGTACACGCCGGATACCGCCGTTTACCGCTTTATGACGGCCTTCGCCGCCGCCGCGGACAGCATCGCCGATACCCAGCCGTTCATCAACGTGCGCAAAAAGCTCTGCGGGTATTCGGTGCGGCAGGTGATCGAGCCGATGCTCTTCAATAACTACGTGCCCGACAACGAGGCGGACTTCATCTTCGACCGGCTTCCGGAGGAGCGCTTCGACGTGCCGCAGCTGAAAAGCCACGCCGGTGACGTGCTGATCGGCCTCATTACCGCAGCGGCGTTCCTGCTGTTTTCCGGCGCGCCCGCCCTGGCCGCCGCAGCGATCCCGGCGCTGACGCTGCTGAAGAAAAACAAACTCAAGAAAAACCCGCCGGAACCGGAAAAATACTGAGAATTCAATTTTCTGACATTAAAAGAAAGGGTTGACTCCAATATGGAGATACTGAAACAGTATTGTTTTTTTCCTGTTAGGAATAAACGGTTTTCATTCGGCATCGGACTTACGTTGATACTGGCCTACGGTTTTTACTCAACACACTATACCGTACATATCGACCAACTGTTTTCAGAGTATTATGACGGAACTCATCTGGTAACCGCGGGAAGATGGACGGCGCCGCTGATCCATCTGTTTACTGATTGGATGGATTTTGCACCTTTCTGGCATACTGCCGTTATGATGCTGCTGCTCTTTGCAGCCTCCGTGATGTGGGCAGTCCTATTTTCTGAGGCGTCCGGCGGTAAGCTGAGCGAATGGATGCTGCTGGCTTTCGGTGCGATTTTCGTTTCTTATCCTATTCTGCAGGCACAGCTGACCTATCCGGTGCTTAATATTGCACTGGCCTATGTTCTTATTCCCGCAGCACTGCATTTGATTTTACTGGCGTATACAGAAAAAAAACTTCGAGTGAAACGGTATCTGTTTGCGGGGCTCTTCATTATGGCCGCTGTGGATATGTATGAATCCTTCGCCGGAGTGTTTTTGGTCGGTTTATTCGCAGTAATGATCATTCTGTATTTTTACGGCGGTTTTTCGCAGCGGATCAAAGATTATGTTCGCTTCGGTTTCATATGCGTGGGTATCCTTGCAGCGGCAACCGTAATGGATATTCTTGTTTCAAAGCTGTTCTGTTATATATTAACCGGTTCAAGTACGTATTGGTATGGAACGAATACAAACATCCAGTGGTTGGAAACACCGTTCTTTACAAATATAAAAAGGTTGTTCTGCACACTGTTTGCCGTATACGTGATCGGGACCGTACGGCTACCGTACATCCTGCTCCTTTTTTTGGCAACCATCTGCATGGGCGTACTGTGTCTGCTTTATACCATTAAAAGAAAATCCCCCCTTCCGCTGTTGCTGTATTTGGGACTGTGTGCTGCAGCCATAGCGCTTTCACTGGTGGTCGGCAGATCCGTACCGTTTACACAGCTGCAGGCATTACCAGTTTTCGTCGCATTTTCACTGATGTTTACTCTGCAGGTCTTCCAAAACAGGAAACTTCTTAAAATCATACTGTCCTGCATTCTTATTTTGATCGTTTTCAATCAAACGAAAGAAATCAATATCTACGCCGTTGAAAATTATGAACGTTTTTCCTATGAAACCGCACTTATGCGTGACGTAGGCGAAGCACTTCTTGCTTACGACACACAAAACAAACCGGTTACCGTAAACGTTGACGATTACCGTCTGCCGGAAAGCCTTTGCCATACCAGAAAAAGCGAACATCCGTTTGAAAAAATATATCGCAACACCATTTGTTCGGTGTTAGATCGGATTCTTCCGCAAGCATATTTTGTGCGAATGCAACGATATGGCTATAATACCGAGCTGAAAACCGAAAGCATTGCCGCACAGATAGCAGACAATTTTGCGGTATACAAATCGTATATCGCCTGGGCTGGTAGTTTTGACGTTTATTTTCATAAAATGATGGAACGGCTCGGATATACTTATATTCTCTGTACAGATGAACAGATGGAAAACCTTCCGCAGATGGAGACGCCGAACGACACCGCCTCCCGTTTTCAGATTATTGAAACAGAAGACGTAATCATTGTACAGATGCTGCCACAGCCTTGATTATCATTTAAAGCGATGGCCGAAAGTATTGACAAGACCGGCGACAAGCCGATATAATAAAAAGAGAACAAAACAGGAGGAATGTTTATGTATACAGCAGATAACGGAAAAATATGGCTTGCCACAGGCAGCGAGCGCGTCTATCTTGAGCCTTCCATGGCCAACCGCCACGGGCTAATCGCGGGCGCCACCGGTACCGGTAAAACGGTCACGCTGAAAGTGGTGGCGGAATCCTTCAGCGAGATGGGCGTGCCCACCTTCATCGCCGACATCAAGGGCGACGTTTCGGGCATGTGCCTGGCGGGCTGCGAAAACAAGCACATCCGCCGCTCCATCGATACGATGAACATCGAAAACTTTACCTACACCTCCTTCCCCGTGCGGTTCTTCGACGTGTACGGCAAGCTGGGCCACCCGGTGCGCACCACCATTTCAGATATGGGCCCGGAGCTGCTGGCGCGCCTGTTGGGGCTGAACGACACCCAGAGCGGCGTGCTGCGCATCGTGTTCCGCATTGCGGACGACAAGGGCTGGCTGCTGCTGGACCTGAAGGACCTGCGCAGTATGCTGCAGCACGTGGCGGACCACGGCAACGAGTATAAGATCCAGTACGGCAACGTGAGCGCCCAGAGCGTGGGCACGATCCAGCGCGCCCTGCTCACCCTTGAAGACGAGGGCGGCGATATCTTCTTCGGCGAGCCCCAGCTCGACATTGCCGACTGGTTCGACTGGGACGCGGACGGCAGAGGCGTGATGAACATTTTAGAGTGCGCCGAGCTGTTCCAGCACCCGCTGCTTTACAGCACCTTCCTTCTGTGGATGCTCACCGAACTCTACGAGCTGCTGCCCGAGGCCGGCGACCTCGAAAAACCGAAGATCGCCTTCTTCTTCGACGAGGCGCACCTGCTGTTCAAGGACGCCCCCAAGGCCCTGCTCGAAAAGGTGGAGCAGGTGGTAAGGCTGATCCGCAGTAAGGGCGTTTCGGTGTGGTTCATCACCCAGAACCCGATGGATATCCCCGAGAGCGTTCTGGCGCAGATCGGCAACCGCGTGCAGCACGCCCTGCGCGCCTACACGCCCAACGAGCAGAAGGCCATTCGCGCCGCCGCGAAGAGCTTCCGCGTGAACGACGCTTTCGATACCGAAACCGTGCTGCAGGAGCTTGCCACCGGCGAGGCGCTGGTGAGCGTACTAGACCCCAAGGGCATCCCGGGCGTGGTACAGCGCGCCAACATCCTGCCGCCCCGCAGCTCGATGAACGCGGTGGAGCCCGCCGTGATCGGTACCGTGCTTGCCAATTCCCCGCTGCGCGATAAATATACCGAGGCCGAGGACCGGGAATCCGCCTATGAGATCCTGACCGCCGCCGCCGAAGAAGAGGCCAAAGCCAAAGCCGAAGCCGAAAAAGCCAAAGAAGAAGAGAAAAAGGCCCAGGAAGAAGAAAAGAAGCGCATCGCCGAGGCGAAGGCCAAAGCCGCCGAAGAGAAGGCCAAAGCCGCAGAGGAAAAGCGCAAGGAAGCCGAACGCAAGGCCAAAGAAAGAGAAAAGGCCCAGAAGGCCAGGGCGCGCAAGAATTCCGCGCTGGGCAAGGCCGCCAGCTCCGCGATGAACACCGTTGGCAGAGAAGTGGGCCGCCAGCTGATCCGCGGACTGTTCGGCACGCTCAAAAAGTAAATTTCAACTGAGAGGTCAACCGATATGCTCAAAAAGCTATCTGCCATACTGGCCCTGCTGCTGGCGTTTACGCTGCTGTTCGCGGCCTGCGCGCCGGGGCTGGAGCCGGACGATACCCTCCTTGCGGACACAGAGACTTACGAGCCGCTGACCATCGTGACCGACGCGCCCACGGACGAAACCCCGGCGGACACCCACGCCAATTCCCCGCCGGAGGAAACGGAAACCGAAACCGAGCCTTCGTCGGCTGCCATCGCCGAGGACGGGACCTATACAACCAAAGAGGACGTGGCGCTGTACATCCACACCTACGGCAAGCTGCCTTCGAACTTCATCACGAAGAGAGAAGCCGAGGCGCTGGGCTGGACCGGCGGCAGCCTTGAAGAATACGCCCCCGGCAAGTGCATCGGCGGCAGCCGTTTCGGCAATTACGAGGGGCTGCTGCCAACGAAGCAGGGGCGCACCTACACCGAGTGCGATATCGACACGCTCGGCGCAAGGAGCCGCGGCGCGAAACGTATCGTGTTCTCGAACGACGGCCTGATCTACTATACGGACGACCACTACGAGACCTTTGAGCTGCTTTACGGGGAGGAATAAGATGCGTTACGTTTTTCTTGACGGCGATAAGATCGGCTCCCCCGCGGCGCTGCACCGCGCCTTCGCCGAGGCGCTCGACCTGCCCGATTACTTCGGCCGCAACATGGACGCCCTGCACGACTGCCTTACCGATATCTTCGAGCCGGTGTGCGTGGTGGCGGTGAACGTGCCCGCCTTAAAGGAACACCTGGGGCGCAGCGCAAACGCCTTTGGGCGCCTGATGGCCGATCTGGCTGAAGAAAAAAAGGGCTTCCGCTATCTGGAAGAACCTTTTAAAGATGAAAAATGAACGATGAAATATGAACGATAAACAAGGATTTAAAACAAAATGAACGTATATGATTTTGACGGAACGATTTTTCCTTCAGACTGTTCCATCGGGTTTTGTATCTGGTGCATGAACCGCCATCCGAAGCTGTGGCTCACGTTTTTCCCGAAGGCGATCAGGATCGTGGTTCTGAACAAGACGGGAAAAATACCGGAGCATCTGAAGCAGCGCAAGTTCTTCAGTTATCTGACTTTGATCGATGATTTTGACGCGCAGATCGAACGGTATTGGGATAAAAACGAAAAGAAGATCGCGTCATGGTATCTGGCGCAAAAAAGACCTGACGATCTGATCATCAGCGCTTCGCCTTCATGCATCATCGGGCCTATCGCAAAGCGCCTCGGCGTGAATTTCATGGCGACGGAATACGACCGCGAATACGGGGTGTTTCTGAATAATCTCATGTATGCCAAAGAGAAAGCCAAATACATCTTCGACCACGGTTTTCCGCTGATCGAAAATTTCTACTCCGACTCTCTTGCCGATACGCCGCTTGCGCTGTGCGCCGAAAAAGCCCATCTCGTAACAAAAAAGGCGAGCACCGTGATCGATTGGCCGGACTTGGATCAGGAAACGGTCGGCAAGGTCAAAAAGAAGATCGACACCGGGTGGAACGTCCACCTGAAAGAGTAATTGTACACAAAAGAAGGAACCGGGCGCCCGGTTCCTTCTTTTACGGTTTCAGTTGATTTTACCAGCGGTTCTCCACGTATTCGCAGAAGGCGTAGATATCCTTAATCTCGAGCACCTTGCCGTCGTCCAGGGTCACCTTGCCGCTCCACAGGCCGTGCACCTGATGGGAATGCATGCGCATGGCGAGCACGTTGAGGTCGGAATGGTGGTCGTAAAACGGCTTCATCGTGAGATCGAAGCGGCCGTCTTCCGAAATGAAGTGCCAGTCGTCCATATATTTGTCGGGCTTCGGGAAGGTCTCCACGTCCACGGCGCCGAACTTATGGGCCTTGCCGTCGTAGAAGATGCAGGTCTCGGTGGCGTTGCTTTCGTCGCCGATGCCCCAGGTGATCTCGAAGCCGAAGATGTGCTTTTCGCCGTTTTCATCGGTGATGTAAGCGGAGCCGTTGCCCCAGTACCACACCAGCGCGTAGGGCGTGTCCACACGGCCCCAGTCCAGCACGCAGAAGGTATCGTCCTTGCTGAATTTATATTCGGCGTTCTTGGTTTTGAAGGTGCCTTCGCAGGGCATACAGTTCTGCTTGGTGGTCATGAAATAGCGGTCCGGGAAGCCCTTGAAGGGCAGCACGGTGGTGATGTTCTCGAGGCCGGGCATGATATCCATCGTAAACTCGGCCTCCACGTCGCCTCTCGTAAAACGGATCGTGCGCTCGGTCTCGCCTGTGTTCACCTCGAACACGGCGCCGCCCACTTCCATTTTGTACTGATGCGGCTGATCGCCCTTGGAGGGCAGAATATATTTATCTTTGCCGCCCAGAAACGCGCCCATCTGCGTAGCGATGGTCTTGCCGTTGACAAGATCCACCAGCACCGCGGAGGCGTAACCGCCGAGCGAAATGTTGGCGAAGCTGATCTGCACCATGTATTTGCCGTTGGAGAGCTGATAGAAATCCCACTCCTTGCGGCGCATCACCTTTTTCACGCTGTTGCGGTCGTAATCGAATACGTTATGGCGCGCCCAGCCCTTTGCGAGCAGCGTGCCGTCCGGCCCCAACAGCGGCGTAGGTTCGGTATACTCGGTCTGTTTGCTGGGTTCGGCCCATTCCTGCCAGCCTTTATACGTTTTTTCCATGTTTCAAAGCGACCTTTCTCTTTTTTTTTCAGTATAGCACAGGTAAGCGGAGGAAAGCAAGAAGTTTTTATATACTTAAAATCCGACAAATTACAAATATATATTGAAAAACCGGATATGATGTGATATTATAAAATTTAGATTATTTATAAATAATATTAAGGAGAGGTTTTTATGGCTAACAGTTCAGATTATCTGCGGAACTACGGCGGCGTTTCGTTTACCGAGCTTCCCTTCAACGCGGTGGACAGCTTCGCGTTGTGCCAGTCCTTTTACCTGCCTGTGGAAAAGGTATACAAAAACCTGAACAAAGATAACGTCACCCTGCGCGAGCTCTATATGAAGAGCTTTGAGCTGCGGGGTTCCCGCCATAAGGCGGTGGGCGTGATCCTCTCGCGGCAGATCAGCATCCGCGCCGTGGAGCTCGCCAGAAGCGCCCGCTTCGGCGGCGCGAAGGTCACCGATTTTTCAGAGGTGTTCGCCACCCAGCCCGCCATTCAGTTCTGCGCCATGACGCTGGCGCTGGACGACGGCACCACCGCGATCGTTTTCCGCGGCACCGACGATTCCATCATCGGCTGGAAGGAAGACGTGGATCTGCTCGTAAAAAAGAGCATGCCCTCGCACCAGCTGGCGCTCGATTACCTTGAGAAGGCGGCGGCGAACAGCACCGGCGATATCGTGCTCTGCGGCCATTCCAAGGGCGGCAACCTGGCGCTGTGGGCAGCCCTGCAGAGCAAAGACGCCACCCGCGCGCGCATCAAGGGCCTTTATAACCTCGAGGGCCCCGGCTTTTATAACTACCATCTGTTCCACACCCCCGCCTATAAAGAGCTGCTGGACCGCTATTACCACATCATCCCCCACGGCGCGTTCATCGGCGTGATGCTCGCGCACGACGACGATTACGAGGTGGTGAAGAGCTCGTTCCCCTCCGGCCCCTTCCAGCACGACCTTACCAGCTGGATGGTGGAGGAAGACCACCCCGTATACATGCCCGGCCTCAACCTCGTGGGCCGCTTCAACGACCTGCTGATGAAAAAGGTGATGGACCTGATCCCGGAGGAGCATTACGGCAGCATCGAAAAGGTGGCCGACGCCATCGTGAAGGGCGCGGGGCAGCTGTATCTGACCGGCTTCACCAAGAACCTGCGCTCCAGCGTCAAGGGCGCCGTTGACGCCTGGAACAGTGCCGACGCGGAAATGAAAAACGAGATCATGGAGAGCTTCAAGGGCCTCAGCACCGCGGTGCCCAGCGCCCTGAAAGAAGCCATCACCGGCGAACAGCCCGCTGCCGAAGCCCCCGCCGAAGCCCCCGCCGAGGCATAACCCGATAAAGGAGAACGTTTACTATGCATCATATGAAAGCGGCTGTTGCCGTACTGCTGATTTTTGCGCTGATCGCCCTCGGCGCGTGCGGAAGCAAGAAAACGCCCGAAGAGCCCTCCGCCACCCAGAACACGTCTGAAAGCACGCTGCCCGTGACCGAAAGCGCGGCGACCGTTACAGGCGAAAGCATCTCTGCCGATACCTCCGCCGTTACGTCGGCTGCCGACACCACCGCAACAACCGTTGCGGTATCCACCACGGCGCCGTCGACCACCGCGGACGCAACCTCCGCCGCGACGTCCGCCACCGCGGCGCAAGGCTCCGATTTTTCCTCCTTCGACAAGGCGCAGACGCTGAACTTCCTTGCGGCGGCGATCAACAAGACCAAGGCCTATACCGGCGATATCACCGTACACCATAAAGAGAGCTTCACCTCCGAAGTGACCAACGTGAACCCCGGCGGCGCGCTGGCGACCAGAGCGCTGAACTTCATCAAAGATCTGGTGCTGAAGCCCACCGAAGAAGATTATAAATTCTCCGGCGGCACCGCCACCACGAGCGAGGGTGAAACCACCCAGCTGCTGCTGCCGAAGGCCGCGGCGTTTACCCTGCCCGAAGAGGGCGTTGCGCAGGCTTCCATTTCGCAGGAGGGGGACCTGGTGCACGTAAAGCTCACGCTGGCAGCAGAAGAAACGCACTCCCTTTCCGAGGTGCCGAAGTATAACGCCGCCTCCATCGGGTATCTGGATATCGCGGGTTCCTTCCGCATTCTGCAGATCGACGAGGTCACCGTGAAATACCCGGGCTCGGAGATCGACGCTTACGTGCGCGGCGACGGCTACGTTGACCGCGTGACCTACACCATCAAGCTGGACGCCGGCGGCAAAGCCCACGCCATGGGCATCAGCGGCAGCGCCGACTTCAACGGCGACCAGGTTGAGATCTGGGAGATCAAGTGGTAACTCCCGCCCCGTAAAACACAGATGAACGGCCTGCCGCAATATACTGGGCTGCAGGCTGTTTTATTTCAGGCCGGCACATGCGGCGTTCCCCCTTTTTCCGCAAGGCTCCCCACGGCATATAATCTCCCGTGCGGCAGAACCGCATAACTGATTGAGGAGGCAATACCATGCAGAACCAACCGTTTTTTACCCTGCCGGACGGCACGTCCCTTTCGTATTCCCCCCTGCAGAACAACAGTATCCGCGTTACCGCGCGGCGCGCGGCGGCGGACGGCAGCGCAAAACAGGCCGTTTGCGTACTGCCGGAACTGCGTTGGGAAACCAACGACGGTTTCTCCGAAGAAGAGCTTGCCGGTATCAGAGCGGCGATCCGTGAAAAATACAGCGAGATCGTTGCCTCGGCAGGCACAGACAGCGGCAAAAAGGAAGAGAAGACCGACCCTGAGAAGCCCGGGAAGAAAAAAAGCATGCTGCTGCCGGTTCTGATCACGCTGGCAGCCGTGATCGTGATCGGCGTCATCGCGGCGGTGGTTTTACACAACGGCAGCGCCGCGCCGAAGAACACACTGCCGGACGGCATAACCTTCTCCCCGCCGGAAGACGAGCATATTCAGGAGGATCAGCCGGACATCACCTATGTTGACAACGAGATCCTTCTTTCCTTGGCTGCCGGAAACAGCCGGGAACAGGCGGAGCAGATCGCGCAGAAGTACAACGCCGAGATCGTAGGCAGCATCGACGCCATCGGCGAGTACCAGCTGCGCATGCCGACCGTGCGCACAGAAGAAGAACTGCTGGCGCTGGCACAGGAGATCAACGGGCTGGAAGGCGTTGCCTACGCGTGCCCCCACTATCTGATCAATATGAGCGTTGAAGGTGTGGACTACGATATCAACACCGGCAGCGTGTGGAAAAACGACCTTGCCGACAGCACCGATATCGAAGGCAACAGCTGGCATATGGAGGCGATCAACGCCCCTGCCGCCTGGGCCTGGATGGACGAACACCGCGGCAGCCTTACCCCGGTCAGCGTGGGGCTGATCGACAACGGTTTCGACGTAACGCATGAAGACCTTGGTTATGCGCGCGTTTTCAACAACAACGACCTCACTGACAAATCAAACTATCAGCACGGTACCAGCGTATCCGGCGTGATGGCGGCAAACGGCAACAACGACGTCGGCATTGTGGGCGTTTACCCTTACGCGGACGGCAGACTGTATGCGGTTTCTTTTTATGCCGTGGATGAATGGGGCAGAGAAGAACAGCGCGAGCTCTATAATAAAACCAGTTCTTTCTCATACTGCATTTCTCTTTCTCTGCTTCTGGACGACGGGGTAAAGGTGATCAACATTTCTATGGGCAACACTGTTGCTGCCGCCCGGATGGATTACTTTCTTGAGAACAACGATACAGAGAATTATAATGCTTATGCGCAGATGGAATATATCACCGGATGCCATATGGGCGCATTTCTGCAGAAATATCTGGATCAGGGGCAGGATTTTGTTATCGTAAACTCAGCGGGCAATGAATCCGGCAAAACCAGAGAGATCACCGTGATCGAAAACGGCGTGAAAAAAACCTTTTCTCATACAATAAAAGGTAAAGCGGATGCGCTGTTCAATTCCCCGTTCGCACAGGTCAGAGAAGCGGATTATCCCGACGTATACGGCCGCATCGTGATCGTTGGAGCGGTTACGCAGGAAAATGAACCCACATCCTTTTCCGATATGGGCGACCGGGTAGACATTTACGCCCCCGGGCAAAATATATTCTCCACCGATAACGGCGATACCGGTTACCGAGGCGGTATCAACGGCACTTCTTTTTCTTCCCCGATGATCGCAGGCGCGGCGGCGGACGTATGGACCGTGAACCCAGCCCTGACCGGCGCGCAGGTCAAAACCATACTGGTGGACGCCACGGCCGTGGAAAACGGCTTGCCGAAGGCCTTTGATCTGCTGAAAGCGGTGGAATTTGCGAATGACATGCTTGCAGACGACAGCGGCGTCCATATAATGCGCGCCGATAACGTAGGCCCCGCGGATCGGAGTGAATACGCCGCGTTTATTGACGAATACAAACTGCAGCTTACGAACGGCCAGTATGTTGTTGAGGCCGATCCCCTGCCGATCTTCGGCGGCGCCGAATACCGCAACAGCATCGCTTCCATTCAGTTTGATTCCAATTTTTCCGGCATGCCGCCGGTGGCGGTGGCGGAGGTATCTGCGGATCCGGACAAAGCCATTTACGTATGGACGACGGAATGCACGGACACCTCCATCCGGGACTATCAGAACCTGCGCGAAATGCATATCTGCACGAACGGCACGATCCGCCCCGAGAGCTGCGCGTTTCTGTTCTTCGGCTACTCGAATCTGGTTTCCGTTGATTTCAACGGCGTATTCGATACCTCCGGCGTTACGGACTTCAGCGGTATGTTCGCCCAGTGCCACAATCTCCAGCGGGTCGATCTCTCCCAGCTGGATCTCTCGGCGGCACAAACGGTGGATTATATGCTGGCATACTGCAGGCTTCTGCCCGAAGCGGATCTCTCCCGCCCGAACAATCTGCAGAACGTGACAGACTTCACCGACATGCTGGCAGGTACGGCGAAACTTTCCAACGTAACCTTCCCCGACACACCCTTCGGCAGCAAGGCAAAGTCTTACAGTTCCATGTTTTGGGAAAGCGGTATCAACGAATTCCGTCCCGGCGGCATGGATACCTCTTCGGCAACGTCCATGAACCGGATGTTCGGTTCCTGCTTATCGCTGCGCGCCGCGGATCTGCACACATTCAGCACCGCGAACGTAACAACGATGTCGTATATGTTTTTCTCCTGCCACAACCTGGAATCTCTTGACCTGAGCAGTTTTGATACCGCAAAGGTTGAGGATATGTCCGGCATGTTCTGGGAATGCGAAAAGCTGCGCGCGCTGGATCTGCATACCTTCAATACCGAAAACGTTACAGACATGGACTATATGTTCTGCGACTGCAGTTCCGCGGAATCCTTTGACGTGAGCGGCTTTGATACCGCAAAGGTGAAGACGATGGAGAGCATGTTCGGGAACTGCGGCGCCTGCAGCCGGTTTGAGATCACTTCCTTTACTGCCGAATCTCTGGAAAACGTATCAGATATGTTTTATATGAACGCGGATAACGCACATGATTTTGAAATCGTAAAGACCAATCTATTCGATCCCGCCGCAATAACGAATCACCGGAACTGGACCAACGACGATATGTGGAAATAAAAAACGATCCCTGCACGGAGGACCCTATGTTTTATCAGTATCACCCCGAAAATCTTTGTGAAACCGCCCTTGCCGACGCCGACCGTTCGCTGCCGGTGATCGGTTTCGTTTCCGGCGACGAGCTCGCCGAGGCCGCGCCGCTGCTTGGCTTCCCCGCAAACGCAGTGGCGGCCTGCGCCAGCGTACACCCGTATTTCCGCTCCGGCGTGGAGGTGTACGACGACCTCACCTTCACCCAGCTCAGGATCTCCGACCCCGAGGCCGACAGGCACTGCTGCGTTGCCATGTTCGTAAAGCGCGATATGATCGTTCTGGTGGACGTGGAAGACCCGGAAGGCGCCGTGCGGAACAAATTCATGGGGGTTCTGCCGCGCTATACCGCCGCTACCGTTACCGCCGAAAAGCTGCTGTGCGCCTTCTTCGACGCGCTGATCGCCGGCGATACCCAGTTTCTGGAGCGTACCGGCTTCGAGCTTTCGGAGCTGGAAGAGGACGTGGTGCACAACGTTACCGACAAAGATTTCAACATCGATATCCTCGCGGTGAAAAAACAGCTGCTGGTAAAGCACAACTTCTACGAGCAGCTTCTGGACATCACCGAGGCGCTGGAAGAGGACGACAACGATATCTTCCCCGACAGCGACCTGAGGTACCTTGCCAACATCACGAAAAAGCTGATCCGCCTCAGGGAGGATATCGACGCGCTGAACGACACCGCCGTGCATCTGCAGGACGCGTACCAGGCTTCGCTTGACCTGAAGCTGAACAACGCGATGAAGTTCTTTACGGTGCTCACCACCGTGTTCTTCCCCCTCACCATCATCGTTGGCTGGTACGGTATGAATTTCGATACGATGGCGGAATTCCACTGGCGCTTCGGCTATATCTACGTGATCGTGCTCTCGATCGTGACCGTAACGCTGTTTACGCTGTTCGCAAAAAAGCGCAAATGGTTTTAACGGAGTTTTCATCATTTATTGTTAATCGTTTAACATTTTTTTGCCGCCTCAGGGCGGCTTTTTTCAACACTTTTTGTCGTTTGTTGATTTTTAACATAATTTTTTCGGTTTTTTGATTTTTTTTATAAAAATCGCTTGACTTTAAAACCGCCTTGTGCTAACATGAAGATGCAAAAGAAACAGAAGCGGATGAAAACGAGGCGCCAACCGCACACAAGGCTACATGTGTAAAAAGTTATAAGAGATGCGCGCCCGGAAAATGAAACAATGCTTTTGTAAGAAAGGAAGATGATACCGATGTTCTAATCAGAAACGTTCCTTAAAAATGAACGTATGAAAGCAGCCGGAAAGAGAAAGAAGAAAAACGCAAGATAAACGGTAAGCGTGAGAAAAATAAGGATAAATTAAATCAAAAAAAATAAAAGCGCTGCAAAGAAAAACGTTCGGGAACAAAAATCATGAAATATAGATCGCGAAAACTCAAATAAAAACAGGAGGTTTCCCGTAAAAATGAAAGAACCCGTTGTTTAAGTGCCGTCGGCAATTACGATTGACCGGCGGCAATTTTTTTGCGCTCTTTCAGCGGGAGCCTGTTATGATAATAAACAAAATTAAAACGATTTGTCGGTTATACGATATTGTGATGTTTTATCATCGTTGATAATTCAATACAACACCGTGTTGTGGATAATGTGGGAAACCGGTTGACTTTTCCGTTTCTTCCATGGTAAAATACGCATGCTGCTCCTGCGGCGAGAGAATGAAAAGGGGAAAAACACCGTGGAACACAACAAGCTTTCTTTTTTTAACAAGCCGAAAAAAGCCAAAATGCTCGGCCTGCTGATCGTATTTTTATGGATCATTCTGCTGAACGTGATCTATCAGATCCTGCACGCGAAAGGACTCACCCATATCGGGAGCCTCGAGATCGTGAACTGGTCGTTCTTTCTCAGCGTGACCGTATTCTTTATGCAGGAAGAGCTTTCGTACAAAGAGCGCTTCCTTACTACGCTTTTGGGCGGCGCCGTGGGCCTGCTGATCGCCGCAGGCGTAGCAAAAGGCACCGGGCTGCTGATGGGCGCCGGCGTTTCGCACGTGCCCGCCGTTTCGCTGATGCTGATCATTGCCATCGCCGCACTGATCCTGCTGCAGCCGGTGCTTCCCTACCTGTTCAACAACGTGGGGTTCTGCTATTTCATCGTATCGCTGATCAGCTCGAAAGAAACGGTGGCGAACCTGCCGAGCAACCTGCTCTCGCTGCTGCTGGGCAGCATCTGTCTGAACCTGGGCTGCAGCCTGCTGCTGACCCTGTATAAAAAGGCGATGATGAAGAAGGCGAAGAAATAAATTGGAATTTAGCGCACAGCGCTAAATTCGAGTAGCTAGTAGCTAGTTCCTAGTTGTTAGTTGAAAATTCTTAAAACTAGCTACTAGCAACTATCAACCAGCTACTCGCGCCAAAGGCGCGATAAACTGAAATCTGAACGAATCACGGGCCCTGCGGCGATCGCCGCAGGGCCCGTGTGGTTTCAGGTCGTTCAGATAATAACGTCCTCCAGCCTACGCTTGGGCACGTAGTGGACGTCGTTTTCGTCCCGGTAGTATTTGAGGCTCTCGCCGGGGGCGGCCTCGGTGAGCACCACCGTTTCATCCGGCTTGCCGATGGCCACGATCAGCATCGGCACGAGGTTTTCGGGAAATGCCAACGCCGCAGAGAGCTTCTCGGGGCTGAAATTGCCGATCATGATGCCGCCGAGCCCCGCTTCGGTGGCCGCAAGCAGAATATTCTGGGCTGCAATGCCCACGTCGCGCTGGTACCGGGCAAGATCGGAATCCCACTCCGTATTCTGGCAGATCACGATGAAGGCGGTGGGCCGCTTGCCGGGATAGGGCAGGTGTTTTTCGGGCAGGGCGCGCGCCCAGCCGGTGAGCGGCTGGATGATATCCAGCTGCGCCTGCTCTGAGGCAAGGTAATACCGGAACGGCTGCCGGTTCACTCTGGAGGGGGCGAACCGCGCGCAGTTCACAAACGCCGCCAGCTCTTCGCGGGCGATCTTTCTCGTTTCGTCGTAGCCGCGCCAGCTGCGGCTTTTTTTTGTAAGATCCAGAAAATCCATATGCTCTTCCTCCTTGTCGGTTCCAATATAACATATCCGGCGCCGGTTGGCAAGTATCCGCCAAATTTTGCTTGCGCGGGGCCGCCGGTTGGATTATAATGAACTTAGAAAAACATGTAAGGAGCATACGATGATCTACGCAACATCCGACTGGCACGGCCGTGACCTGAAAACGGTAAAGGCCTTATTTAAAAAGGTAAACTTCAAGGACAGCGATTTCTGCTTCGTGCTCGGCAACGTAATCGACGGGGGCGACAGCGGTGTGGAGCTGCTGGAATGGCTGATGGAGCAGTATAACGTGGAGCTGCTGCTGGGCAGCCACGAGCAGCTGCTGCTGATGAACGAGCACCTGTTCACCGAGGGCGCCTCCCCCGATATGACCCCCACGCAGCAGGCGCTGCTGGCAAAGTGGACGCAGATGGGCGCGCTGCCCACCGTAACGGCGCTGAAAAAGCGCAAGGCCGCGCAGCGGGAGTATATCTTTGAGTATCTGCAGGACGCGGCGCTGTTTGAAACCGTAAACGTAAACGACCGGGACTATATTCTGACCCACAGCGGGCTGGGGCATTTCAGCGTAACCAAGAAGCTGGGCGACTATACGCCCGAGGAGCTGCTGTGGAACACCCCGAAGCTGACGGACCGCTATTTTGAGGACGTTACCGCCGTGTTCGGCCACACCCCCACCGCAGACTTCGGCGAAGAATACGACAGCAAAGTGCTGCGCACCGATACCTGGGTGGATATCAACGCCGGTCCACTCACCCTGCTGCGGCTGGACGACGGCAAAGCCTTCTACGCCGACTGAACCATAAAGATTTATAGAAAACAGCCCTACGGAGATATTTTCTCCATTGGGCTGCTTTTTTACTATGTAATAATTATTCCGCCGCCTGACTGCCGATCAGGTCCGCCAATGTGACCGAATCGAAAAACTCGTTGGTCATGCGGTTGAAGCGCTCCCACATCGAGAGGGTGGCGCAGCGGCTTGCCCGCTCGCAGGCGCTGGCGCCGGTTTCGAGGCAGTGCACCGGGGCGAGGCTGCCCTCGGTGAGGCGCAATATCTCGCCGATCTTATATTCCTCCACCGGGCGGTTCAGCCGGTAGCCGCCGCCCTTGCCGTGGAGGCCGTCCACCATGCCCGCCTTCGTGAGCACGGGCATGATCTTTTCGATGTATTTGAGCGATATCTCCTGCCGTTCGGCGATATCCTTCATCGGGATGTATTCGCCGCCCGAATGCTGCGCGAGATCCGCCAGCACCCGCAGAACGTAGCGCCCTCTGGATGAGATCATCATTTTGATCCACCTCTTTCAGATTTTTACGTTTTGAAGCTCGAATTACAGCTTATCGTTCTGTTTGATGAATAATGAACGATGAATGATGAATGATGTCGGAAGGGCTGCGCCCTTGATTATATAAAATCCAGCCATCTGATGAACCTTGTTATTCTCTGCGTTCATAAAAATGTCGGCCGCAAATCTTCATTTTTCATCGTTCATCATTCATTTAAACAATTGTTCCTCCACCGAGCACGGTATCGCCGAGGTAGAGCACCGCGGCCTGGCCTTTGGTAACGGCGCGCTGGGGCGTATCGAACTTTATTATCAGCGTATCGTCGTCCGTCTGCACCGCCGTGGCGGGCGCGGGCGCGTGCCGGTAGCGGATCTTCGCCTCCACCCGAAGAGGCGCGTCGATCTTGTCCACCGCCGAGAGGTTCAGGTCCTTCACGGTGACGGTATCGGTAAAGAGCCCCTCGCCGTGGGTCAGCGTTACGGTGTTGTTTATGGGGTCGATGCGCGTGACGAACAGCGGCGCGCTGCTGGCAATGCCGAGCCCCTTGCGCTGGCCCACCGTATAGTGGATCACGCCCTTGTGCTCGCCCAGCACGTTGCCGTTTTCGTCGATAAACTTGCCGGACGTTGATTTTCTGCCCGAAAACGCCTCGATCACGGCGGCGTAATCGCCGTGGGGCACGAAGCAAATATCCTGGCTGTCCGGCTTATGGGAGTTGAGAAAGCCGTTTTTTTCGGCGATCTCGCGGGTCTGCTCCTTGGTGAGCTCCCCCAGGGGGAACAGCGTCCTTTCGAGCTGCGCCGGGGTGAGGGTATACAGCACGTAGCTCTGGTCCTTGGCGGGGTCCAGCGCCTTTTTGAGCACGTACCTGCCGTTCTCATTCACAATGCGGGCGTAGTGCCCGGTAACGATGTGGCTGCAATTCAGAAGCTGCGCCCGCTCGTAGAGCTTATCGAACTTCATGTAGCGATTGCAGTCGATGCACGGGTTGGGCGTGGCGCCCGCAAAATAGGACTCCACGAATTTTCTGATGATCTTCTCTGAAAAATCCGCCGAGAAATTGAAAACGTAATGGGGGATGCCCAGCGACAGGCAGACGCTCTTTGCGTCCTGCACGTCGTCCAGCGAGCAGCAGGTGCGCTCGCCCTCGCCCACGTCTTCGTTCCTGAACAGCCGCATGGTGCAGCCCACGCACTCGTAGCCCGCGTCCCGGGTGAGCAGCGCCGCCACACTGGAGTCCACGCCGCCGCTCATGGCGATCAGCGCGCGGCTCATTCTGTTTCACAGTGCGCGCAGTCGTGCGCGGATTCAAACTGCGCCGGATCGTAGGCGATGCCGTGCCGGTCGAAGTAATCCTTCAGCGCGGCGCGGATGACCTCTTCCGCCAGAACGGAACAGTGGATCTTATGGGCGGGAAGGCCGTCCAGCGCCTCCACCACCGCGCGGTTGGTGAGCTCCAGCGCCTTTTCCACCGGCTGGCCCTTGATAAGCTCGGTGGCCATCGAAGCGGAAGCGATGGCGCTGCCGCAGCCGAAGGTTTCAAACTTGATATCGGTGATGATGCCGTCGTTCACCTTGATATAGAACTTCATGATATCGCCGCACTTGGCGTTGCCCACTTCGCCTACCCCGTCCGCGTCTTCGATCACGCCAACGTTGCGCGGGTTGCGGAAATGGTCCATCACTTTTTCACTGTATAATGCCATCTGAATTCCCTCACTTTATAATAAACTCTTGTTTGCCGTTCACGAGGTTGCGCCATACCGGGCTCATCGACCGCAGGAGCGACACCGTTTCTTTTACGGCTTCAATGATATACCTGGCCTGCTCTTCGGTGAGCGTTTCGTCAATGGAGAGCCGCAAAGAGCCGTGGGCGATCTCGTGGGGGCGGCCGATGGCCAGCAGCACGTGGCTGGGTTCCAGCGAACCGCTGGTGCAGGCGGAGCCGGAGGAAGCGGCGATGCCCTTATCGTCCAGCAGCAGCAGAATGGATTCGCCCTCGATGCCCTCGAAGCAGAAATTCACGTTGCCGGGCAGGCGGCGCTCGCGGTCGCCGTTCAGCACGCAGTGTTCGATCTCACTTATACCTTCGATCAGCAGGTCGCGGATGCGGCGCTCTTTGGCGGCGTTCTCTTCAAGATGCGCCACGGCGTCTTCCAGCGCGGCCGCCATGCCCACGATGGCGGGCAGGTTTTCGGTACCGGCGCGCTTGCCTCTTTCCTGCGCGCCGCCCTCGATCAGGTTGGTGAGCAGCACGCCCTTGCGCGCGTACAGCACGCCCGCGCCCTTGGGCCCGCGGAACTTGTGGCCGGAGATGCTGAGCATATCGATGTTCATATCCTTCACGTCGATGGCGAGGTGCCCCGCGGCCTGCACCGCGTCCGTATGGAACAGCACCTTCTTCTCGCGGCATACGGCGCCGATCTCTTTGATGGGCTGCACCGTGCCGATCTCGTTGTTGGCGAACATCACGGTGACGAGGCAGGTATCTTCACGGATGGCCTCCGCCACCTGTTCGGGGGTGACGACGCCGTTTTCGTGCACGTCCAACAGGGTAACCTCGTAGCCCTCTTTCTGCAGCTTTTTCAGCGTGTGCAGCACCGCGTGGTGCTCGAAGGCCGTGGAGATGATGTGCTTCTTGCCCTTCTTCGCGCCCAGCTTCGCCGCGGAGATGATGGCCTGGTTATCCGCCTCGCTGCCGCCGGATGTGAAATAAATCTCTTTGGGGTCCGCGTTCAGGGCCTTTGCCACCGTTTCGCGCGCCGCCAGCAGCGCCTCGTTCGCCCGCTGCCCAACCGTGTGCAGCGAAGAGGGGTTGCCGAAATTGTCGCGGAAAAACGGCAGCATGGCCGCCAGCGCCTTTTCACTTACCGCCGTGGTGGCGGCGTTATCCGCATAAATATATTCCATAATGGCTCCTTTAAGCATTCTATTTACCCTACAAGTTGGTGGGTAAATAAATGATAGCACCGGAAAGACGGTTTGTCAAGTACAAATTGGAATTTGTCGCTGTGCTCAATGAATGATGAACGATGAATGATGA
>JAEEGL010305375.1_pt1 | contig 31248 bp, 25 predicted proteins | sample 9134231 | NCBI WGS metagenome assembly JAEEGL01 (sample SAMN16246548, study PRJNA631951) | gut metagenome | biome: gut microbiome; feature: rumen; material: fiber-attached | host: Bos | place: Iran: Karaj | collected 2018-10
AAAACTTGTTCTTACAGGTTAAATACCGGGAAAACAGTCCCGCAGGCAGGTGTTGCCTCACGTACTTAACACACTCCGGATAGCCTTCGTAATCCCGGCACATCTTTGAGATCGGTATATGCAAAAGATACTGCATACGCTGGAACAGTCCAAATCGTACGGCCACGGGCTTTAGATCCGGGTATATGCACCTGACCATCTGCTCCGCCTCGTCGGCATTGTCCACACAATCCTTAAAAACACGGGAAAACCGGTTTTTATCCGTCTTTCTTGTGTTGCTCTCGGGCTTATAAAATACATGATATTTATGCCCCGGCAGGGACAAAACTCCCTTGCAGTCAAGCAGCATGTATATAAGGACCTTAAAATCCTCATTGAGCTTTCCCTCAGGAAATTCCCGGGCTTTGAAGAGATCCCTGCTCACAAGTTTGGTGCACATGGAACAGTCACCCTCATGCAAAAGAAGGGTCTTTAAAAAATCCTTTCCGGAGATCATGGTGGGCTTATCCGGCGGAATACAGATATCCGGAAGTGTATTGCCCTCTCCGTCGGTTTCGTCTCGTCCGATCTGAACGATATAATCGACCTTTTCGCCGGCTTCCGCAGATCTTAACACAGGCTCGCTGAGTCTTTCGAGGAAATCCGGATCCACCCAGTCATCACTGTCCACAAAAGAAAGAAAAGAACCTGCAGAGGCCTTTATCCCCGCATTACGGGCAGCGGAAGAACCTGCATTTGTCTGATGGATCACTTTTACCCTTGGATCTTTTGCCGCAAATTCATCGCAAAGCTTCCCGCTTGAGTCCGTAGACCCGTCATCAACAAGTAAAAGTTCAAAATCGGTAAAGGTCTGGTCCAGTATTGAGTTTACACATTTTTCGAGATAAACTCCGGCATTGTAAACCGGTACGATCACCGAAATCAGCATCCTATGCCTCACTTAAGGGTCCGTCCTCGTAGTCGGGGATCCTGTTCTCCCCGTCAAGGACAAACTTGAATATTCTTTCCGCAGCAACGCTACCGTTCCAAAGTCTCGTTACGGTATTGTAGGCTGCAAGTCCGATCTTTGCCGCCAGGTTCTTATCGAAGGCGGCAAGCACCTTGTTAAGCAGTGCCCTGTCATCGCAAGACCTGTATAAAAAGCCGTTTTCCCCATCCTTTATAAGATAGGGAGCACTTCCGATGCTCTTCGAAGCTATGGTGACACAGCCTGAGTTCATGGCCTCGTTGATCACCGCGCCCCATCCCTCCAGCCTGTCCGAAGTGGATATGAATATATTGGCTTTACGCATTTCAGTCCTGACTTCTTCGGGCGTGAGAGCTCCCTTAAAGCTCATGACCGGAGTAAGTCCTCTTTTGATGGCCTGAGCCCTGATATCATTCTCAAGCTCACCGTTTCCGATCATGGTGATATGGAACTTTTTCTTTTCCTTTATCAGGTTTTCGGCAAGCTTCATCATCATTTCCGGATGTTTCCAGTCGATGAACCTGCCGGCCCAAAGGATCTCCGTCCTGTCGTTGTGCCTTAACTCGTTTAGATCCTTGTAGATCTCCGTAGGCGGGAAATATCCGAATTTCATCATCTTGTGCCTGTAAGCCCCGATGAGTTTAAAATCGCCCTTTACATGGGCGCCGGCACAAAGAAGGAATACCGGGGAACCGTTAAATCTGGTATGGTCGTGATATTTCTTTTTAAGCCCCCTTGGGGATATGAATTTCCACCTGCCGCTTTTATATATGCGTTCGGAATAAACCAATGTCAGCTTTCCGGCTTCGAGCCTGGGCATTATTATACCCGTGTCCTCGCACCCGCCGAAAATGACGCAATCCGCCGACATGATCACCTTGTCACATGCGGCTTTGTCTTTGTAATACAGCTTTACAAAGGGTCTGTTGACGTACTCTGTATTCCATCCCAGTTTAACCCGTTCTTCTTCCATAGGCTCCGTCTGAACAAAGGTATAATCACCCCCCGTAAGTTCATAGAGCCGGTCCGACAAAGTGATCTGGTGATGATTTATATAATTAGACACAAATGCGATTTGCATCAAATATCTCCTTGTAAACTTCCAAAAGCCTGGTGCTGTTTTTCGCGGGATCGTGAGTGATCTTCGCATGTGCCGCCGCGTTGTCCGCCCGGTCTTTAGCGCTCTTTGGATCCGCAAACACTTCAATTACTGCCCGGGAAAGGGCCATTACATCCCCTGCGGGGTACATGATCCCGTCCTTATCTCTGTCAAATATACCGGAGATCCCGCCAACATCTGCAGTGACGCAGGGCACATGAAGGAGCATGGCCTCTCCCAGAGAATTGGGGGAGTTTTCGATGGTGGAAGGGCACACAAACACGTGGCTTTTCTTTAGCCTGTCGATATATTCCGCGGTACCTAAGCTTCCCGTGAAAAAAATGTCCTTCTCAAGGCCGTTCTTTTGCATAAGCTCCAGCAGGTATTTTCCATAAGAAGAAAGTTTAAGCCTGTCTTTGAAGGATCCGTGCCGGGTGATGTTGTCACCCGCTATATATACCTTTGTCTGAGGATATTGCTTTTTTATTTCGGTCAGGGCTTCGATCATATAGTGAGCGCCCTTAATGGGATAGTTACCCTGACTTAAGAAGACCGAATACTCTTCGACCTCACGGTCATCGTGAAGGGCCTTGTAAAACTCTCCTCTCAGGGTCTCGTTCATGTGAAAGTACTTTGCCCCGGGCGCTACCCTTTGCGTAAATTCTTTGTCAAAGGGAGTCCGTCCCGTCACATTGCCCACAAGTTTCAGTGCTTCAATCTCGTTGACCGCACGCAATTCGTATTTTCTCTGCTGGAGTTTCAGGGAATCGCGGCGCAAAAGATCCCTGAAGGTCACTCTGTCGATCACCTGTTGGGGGAGACCGTCAAAAAAATGGGATCTGTATATATCAAGCACGCCCTGGATCCCCACCAGTACCCGTCCCGGCTTATCCGCAAAAACCTTAGCCATGGCAAGGGTATGAGGATACTCGGTACCGAAGATATGCACAACATCGGGCTTAAAAGCATCCGCTATACGCGCAAGTCTCTCCTCCAGTGTGGGATCGTATATTTCCGGCGAACCGGTATTTTCGTAAAAGCCAAAATATGAATGAACATCCTTAAGGAAGTACCCGTCATGGGACTTATCCACTGGGAAACAGATGCCAAGTTCGATATCTCCGCACTTCTCCACAGCTTCCAAAGCTCCGGAAAGCCAGCCCTCCTTATTGGATGCCCTGACGCCCATCAGGGCGGCAACTTTGGGCAATATTATATTGCAAAGCCACAAAACTCTCATTACATCACCGTTTGCTGATATCAGGCTTTATTACCGCGCTTTAAGCCATATACCGCCGATTTTACCTTCTGATAGGCCCCTGCGGTCTTTTCGTTTCTGGCAAGGGCTCCCCGAAGCTTGTGAAAAGTCAGTGCCAGAAAGAGATCGTATCTGATCCTTTGGGACAAAGAAAAATACTTTCTTACTATCTGACCGCGTTCGGCCTTGTCCCGCTTAACATTGGACTTTTTCTCGGAAAAGCCGCCGCCTTCGTAGGAGCAAACCGTAAATCCCAGATATCTGAAGTTCCTTTTCTTTTCGAAAAAAGCATTCAGGAAATGCTCGTAATCGCCCCTGATCCTGTACTGCGTATCAAAGCCCCGTTCGGCAAGAGTATCCGTGCTGTAGAAAATAGCCTGATGACAGGGAATGTTTCTGTAGCAGACAGAGGGATCGATCTTCGCAGGAGCTTTCGATACCGAATTGTACAGCTTAAAAAGCGTATCACCGTAGGCTATGGTATTATCCTTAGGAAGGTCAGCCTCACTGACTCTTTCAAGGACTTTTGCGTCGAAAAAAGAATCACCGGAATTCAAAAATATGATGTAATCTCCGGAGGACAGTTTAACCGCCTGATTCATTGCATCGTAAATACCCGAGTCTTTGCAGGAATGATACTTTATCCTGAGATCCGGATGATTTACATACCCATCGACAGAGCCGTCCGTGGAACCTCCGTCCTTTATGATTATTTCATATTGTCCGTAAGTCTGTGCCAGTACGGAATCCACCGTGGTCTTTAATCCATCGCCCGGATTCAAGCATACGACAATAATCGAAAAAGTCATTTCAGTTAATCCTAAAAATTTATTAAAAAGGAAATACCCAGCTGTAATACGGCAGCAATCTGATGTCGTTGTTATAGCAGCTTTTAAGGAAGAAAACAAAATATGCTCCGTAAGCCGCAATGATCACCGCAGACCAGAAGATCTTCTTTTTCCGGTCTTTAATCCCTGCCAGGATACCCGGCAAAAGAAACACATGGGAAGCGCTGAAATAATAGCCTATCCTTGTATATTCCGGAATGAAGTAACAACAGGTATAAACAATAAAGGCAAGCACGTTGAGTTTAAAGTAAAAAGCATGTTTCTCATTGTCCCGAATGCTGCTTTTGTAAAACAAAAGGCAAAAACCGATTACCGCAGCCGCCTTTAAAACATTGGCATAGGAGATCTCGTAATTGTCAAAAGCATTGCCCTCGTAAAAGGGGTAAAACAGAAAGATTATCCTTCTGTACAGCCCTCTGCAAAATACAAGGGATGCCGAAAACAGGGTAAGAAGAAGGATAAAGGGCTTCTTCCACTTAAGTTTGCAGATAAGGAAGGCGGGTATCACCACCAGCACCGTTTTATGCATCGTGGCCGCCAGGGCTATGGTAAACAAAAACTCCGTATATCTGCCTTCAAAAACAAAGCGGATGGAATAAAGGGCAATGGCAAACACCAGATAATACCTGATGGAATTAAAACTGGAAAAGTAAAAACCGTTTGTCATCACCAGGAACAGGCTCAGGGCAAACCACTCGCTCTGCCATTCCAGTGCCTTAACAAAGAACAGTATGGTCACAAAGGCAAAGAGCGCAAATATCAGCCTGTAACAGTCCTTGCCGAATATAAAACGCATGGCCAGCACAACAAATTTAAAGCCGTGCTCATAGGCGATGGTATAGGCCTCCGGAGAGTCGATAACATCAAAATTGATCTTATAAACCCAATAGTCGTTGCCGACGGCCATTCTGCAGGCAGACAGCATAAAAAGCAAAAAGACTATGAAGCCCCGGGCAGTTTTGTTGAGAGCCCACTGTTTTGTTCCTTTGATGCAGTTTTCTTTGATAAGCAGTGCCGTACAGCACACGAACACCGTCAGCCCGATATAAAGGATCAAAGCCTACTCCTGTTTCAAAAAAGGATTTGGAAACTTTGAGGCAGCGTAGTAACCTTTAACGATCCACTTAACAGGGTTTACAATATAAACCTTGGAGATCGTAATGTTTTGTTTTTTAGCCTCAAAAAGCACGTTATCGAGGATCTTTCCGTTGTGAGCTCCGGCCTCGACATATATCTCACCGTTCTTGCCGATGCAGTCCTTAAGATTCAGAAGACTCTTTGCAACCGCCGATACACCCTCCGGCACAGTACCTTCATAAGTATCACAGGGCAGCCCGTACTTTTCCTCAAAAAGCTGCGGGATATACTGAGAGTCATCCACAAGGATGAGAACACTGAGTATGAAAGCAGCAGTGCATGCTCCGAGCAGTGCCCCCAGCAACAGGGCTCTTGCGATATGCCCGATATTGTTGACGCGCGTGGGAACATCGTCCTTGTCTATGATGATCAGGTCATCGATCTCTCCAAGTTTCTCGGGGATCATCTTTAAAACGGGAATAAAGGCCTCAAAGATCTCTTCAGTCCGCTCAGGGGTTCCTGCAGTAACGTTAAAATACAGGACTCTGGTATCCGAAAGCAGGTCCGAATGGATAGCGTCTCTCAAGTCATCGGGGCTTATCTTACCGCCCAGGTTCTTTGATACCTCTTCCGTTACCCAGTCCATACCCAGCATCTGGTCCATGGTATAACCGTTGACGTAGGTGTATTGACCGTTCCAGTCATTGTAGTGAAGCTCCTGATGGATGACCACCCTTTGGGTGTACTGCACCGGCTTTACCACCAGCTGTACAAACAGGTAGATACCTCCCACCAGCAAAGCACCGATCGCCGCTCCCACGAAGAGCATATAAAACCTTCTGATGAACCGGAGCAAAAACAATTTAAGATCAAATCTGTCAGTCATTCTTTTCCTCCGCTTCGGATTCGCTCATGGCGGTTATCTGTCCTTCTCCCACGCCTTCCGTGGAGTCGGGCCAGAAAAGGACCTTTATGGTAAGGAGCATCAGTTTAAGATCCAACCATACGGAATAGTTCTCTATGTAGCAAAGATCCAGCTTAAGTTTGTCGTAGGGAGTTGTATTGTACTTGCCGTAAACCTGGGCGTAACCCGCAAGTCCCGCCTTGACCTTGGTCCTGAAGGCAAACTCGGGCATCTCCTTAACGTACTGGGCAATGATCTCAGGCCGCTCGGGTCTCGGTCCTATAAAGGACATATCTCCCGCAAGGATGTTAAAAAGCTGGGGCAGTTCATCGATACGGCACTTTCTTATAAAGCGTCCGATGGGAGTGATACGGTCGTCTTTCTTCTTCGCAAGTCTTGCAACGCCGTCCTTTTCCGCATCCACCCGCATGCTCCTGAATTTAAGGATCTTAAATTTTTTGCCCCCTCTGGTGCAGCGCACCTGCTTGTAGATCACGGGGCCGAAATCGTAGAGTTTGACCGCTATGGCCGTAATGAGCATAATGGGGGAAGTAATGATTATCAAAAGCAGGGAAAGTATAAAATCCGCAGCTCTCTTTATGGCCCTTTGCTCAAATTTCAGACTGTATTCACGGGTAAGAAGAATGGGTGTATCAAACACATGGAGCATTTCCGCTCCTGCCAGTATAACATCGCTGATCTTGGGCATGATATAGACTCTTACGCCCTTGCCGTAGCAGAATTTGAGGATATTGTTCCTTTCCTTGGCGGGAATATCCCAGATAACCACGGCATCGTAGCCGTTTAAGGCCTCGTCACAGACAGCGTCCTCACCTTCGTTGATGTTGATGGTGCTGTCCACGATATACTTGTCTTTTCTGGATTCAAGTTTATGGATGATAGCCTGGATAGGTCTGTCACCGTGGATCAGAAGAAGGTGCCTCGGAGGAAATACCAGCTTGTAGATCTGGCTGGCGATCAGTGTCCAGATACCGGCAACGATCAGCTGGATCAGGGACATAAGCAGCAGTTCCTGTGTGCTGATGCGGCCTCTGCACATAAGGGCTATCACGGCTCCCGCAAGGACATTGGTCACAAAGGTCCCCATTATCTGGGAGAAGATGAGTTCAACATTGCGCTGATAGCCGATCCTTGTACCGCCGTAGGTATTTGAAAACATAAACAGCAAAAAAGCATACACTGCGATCATCAGTGCATGTCCTTTTTCGTAGTACACATATATCTCCCTGATCCACTCAAAGTAATACTTGAAGTAGAAATGCGCAAATATCACTACCTGTGCCGCAAGGCCTATCCCGCTTAAGGATAACTGTATAAGTCTCTTGAAAGACTCCAATTTCTTCATGAAGCAATAGTCTCCGATATTAAAAATCAATCATAGTATTATACCACGAAATCCCGGTTACCACAATCGGACCCGCCGGAGTTAAAATCTCAGTCTTCTCCACACCGCAGTCACTGCCCAGCAGCAAAAATGAAGGCAGGAAGAAGGTACGGAAAGTCCGGCCACTTCACGGTAAAGCCTCCAGATCCTGCGAACCGCTTCCACCTTGTCCGAAGAAAGAGAATTTGCGCTTCGGCGGTATTTCACCAGATTCTCGTTAAGGCCGTAAGCCACATGCCCCGCCTTAAGGATCCTCCACCAGGTGGCGGTGTCCTCGCTCTTAATGTTGGGCATCCTGATAAGATCGTCGGGGATGGCTTTTCTGTCGATCATAACCGTCGATGTAAAGATGTTGGTATTATTAAGGGCTTTTTTAAAGGTCACCTTGTCAGGGACTTTAACAACTGCACCGGTACCCTTTCCGTATTCATCCGCAAATTCGTAACCGGTAAATACAAACCCCGCTCCGTGCTGTTTCAGAAAAAGAAGCTCTTTTTCAAGTTTGTCGGAAACCCAGATATCATCGGCGTCAAGGAAAGAGATGTACCTTCCCGAGGCTGCTTCGAGCCCTCTGTTTCTGGCGGCCCAGGCTCCCCGGTTTTCCGGCTGTTTTATATAACAGATCCTGGGGTCCGTAAATTTTCCTATGATGTCGGCACTTGAGTCCTTTGAACAGTCATCCACGAGAATGAGTTCGAAATTCCCCTCAGTCTGAGCAAGTACCGTTTTTATGGTTTCTTCTATGAAAGCCCCGGCATTGTACACCGGCACTATGATACTGATCTTTTCCTGCATTACCGCTCTTCCCCGCGAATAAGATAAACGCTGTATCCCCCTCTGTCTCCCGCATACTCAAAGCCCGCATCCGAAAAGGCCACGGATTCTTCCGTATCGTTCCTGGATGACGGGATCACGATGGTATCTATCCCTTCGGACCTCACCATTTCCGCAAGATCATAAAGGGAAATATACCCGGTATCCGAAGCATACCCGTAGGCAGAGATCCACATGGCATAATTCTCGGCAAACAGGAGATATTCGCGACAGTGCTTCGGCGGAGCTTCAAAATCCAGTCCCGCCAGTTCCGGCGTATAGTAAGATCTGGCAAAAGCCGTCTGTATGCTTCCGTCCACCCGGCGGACCTTCGCCATGAATTCCTTGGTGGAAAGCACTCTGGCTCCATCCGGAATGAGTTCGGCGCACTCCGCTGCCCCTCCGTGAGTCTTAATGAAATTACCTGTCTCCGCATCAGCAAAGGGTCTGTAATCGCAACAGGCAAAGATAATGGCGAATATGCCAAGATAATATGCAACAACTTCTTTTTTTGTCTTAAAGAGTGTGCCTGCCGCGACCGCAGTTAAAGCAACGGTGACCGAAGGTATCAGGCAGGCATACCACTTAACCTGCACATCGGTCTTCTTTCGCAGCAGGAAAAGTGCGATGATACAAAGGATAAAAAGAAAGAATAATTTACCCTCACCGTTTATTGAAACATTCCCCTTGACCAGATCAAGGGCCCCGTAAAACACCCTGTCGACGCGGATAAGACCGGCGGCGGTAGCAGCCGCGAAAACTGCCCTTATCCATCTTTTTTGCAATACGCAAAGAAGGCACAGGGGCAGGACCAATCCGTAGCAGACAGCGTAGCCCGAATATCCTTCGCGAAGGACGGCATAGCCTGCCGTTACCGGCACTCCGCTCTTCGGAAGATAGGTGCCCGCACACAGGACCGCAAGATATACGATCATAAAGGGAAACCGTTTCGAATCCGGCAGCAATTCCTCCGAGATCTTATAAACCAGCCAAAGATGCAGGATATAAACAAATGCCGGTACCGCGATCCCCGCTATCGGGTAAAGATCTGTCCCCAAAAGAGAACAGAGAACCGAATAGAACATGGGCATGATATAGACCTTGTAAAAGATGGGATGTCCCGTTTCAAGAGGCAGTCCCGTCAAAGAGGAATATTCATAGATCCTGCCTTTTAAAAGAGTCGTCTCCACGATCTCCCAGGTGTCATCATTGACAAAAGAGGGAGTCACGAAAAAGATCGATAATACCCCCAGCAAAGCGGCAATACCCAGAAAGATCCACAGGAAAGGATCTTTTGCATCGACCTTCGGAGCAGAAAACCCGGTCCGCCCAAGCGCCAGCCCCACCGCAAAAAGCAGGACCCCAAGGATCAAGACCGCCGCAGCCGCCACCAGATATATGCTTTTAAGCCCGGAAAAACTCAGATCCTTCTTAAGTGCGTAAAGAAGGCAGGGCACAAACACAAGCAAAAGAAAAAGAAACCCCGAGATGAGGTTCATGACTGATCCCGTTTTTCTTTTTCCGGATAGATTCCGATCCATCTTACATCCTCGCGATGTCAGCATTGTCCTTAAACCACTCATAGGCAAGCTTTACGCCCTCCTTGAGTTCAACCTTATGATGCCATCCCAGGGCATGAAGCCTGGTGACATCCGTAAGCTTTCTGGGAGTTCCGTCAGGCATGTCGGGATTCCAGACTATACGTCCCTTAAAGCCCACGATATCCTTCACGGTCTCCGCCAGTTCCCTGATGGTCACTTCCACGCCGGTACCGATATTGACATGCTGCTCTCCGCTGTAATTTTCAAGAAGAAATACGCAGGCATCCGCCATGTCATCCACATAGAGAAACTCTCTTAAAGCACTTCCCGTACCCCAAAGTTCAACGGTCTCACTCCCCGACGCCTTGGCTTCGTGAAATTTTCTGATCATTGCGGGCATTACATGGGAGCCCAAAAGATCGTAGTTGTCCCACGGTCCGTAGAGATTTGTGGGCATGCAGCTTATAAAGTCATCGCCGTACTCCCTTTTGTAAAACTGGCACATCTTAAGGCCCGAGATCTTGGCAATGGCATAGGCTTCGTTGGTCTCTTCCAGGGGACCCGTAAGGAGTGCACCCTCGGGAATGGGCTGTGGAGCAAGTCTTGGATAGATACAGGTGCTTCCCAGGAAAAGCAGCTTCTTTACCCCGTTTAAATGCGCGCAGTGGATGACATTGCACTGGATCTGCATATTCTCATAGGCAAACTCGGCGGGATATTTGTTGTTTGCGTTGATACCGCCAACCTTGGCTGCAGCCAGCACCACCACGTCGGGTTTTTCTTTGGCAAAGAAATCTCTCACTGCCTGCTGTTCTTTAAGATCCAGTTCACTGTGGGTCCTGGTGATTATGTTTTTATAGCCCTTGGATTCAAGGTTCCTGACTATGGCGCTGCCCACAAGTCCTCTGTGGCCCGCCACGAATATTTTGTCTGTTTTGTTTATCGTGCTCATTTCAATCCGGCTTTCTTTAAATCTGAATCCACCATCATGTTGACAAGGGATCCGAAATCAACTTCACGCTTCCACTTAAGCTTCGCTTCGGCCTTGGAAGGATCACCCCACAAAAGTTCTACCTCTGCGGGACGGAAAAACTTGGGATCTACATCCACCATCAACTTACCGGTCTTAACGTCATAGGCCTTCTCATCCACGCCGGCACCTTTAAATTCAAGTTCAACGCCCGCTCTTGCAAAGGCCTTCACAACGAACTCCCGGACCGTATGGGTCTCATTGGTGGCAAGGACGAAATCATCGGGCTTATCCTGCTGTAAGATAAGCCACATGCCCTTTACGTAGTCACCCGCAAAGCCCCAGTCACGCTTTGCATCCAGATTTCCGAGGGAAAGCTTTTCCTTCTTTCCGGACAGGATATCCGCTATCCCCAGGGTGATCTTCCTGGTAACGAAGTTCTCTCCGCGTCTGGGGGATTCGTGATTGAAGAGGATACCGTTGCAGGCAAACATGCCGTAGGATTCCCGATAGTTTACGGTGATCCAGTAAGAATACAGCTTTGCGGCTCCGTAAGGACTCTTGGGGTAAAAGGGGGTCTTTTCGCTCTGGGGAGCCGTTCCCGGAATCCCGCCGAAAAGTTCCGAAGTGGAAGCCTGATAAAACCTTGCCTTGGGATTTGAATTTCTGACTGCCTCCAAAAGCTTGATGGTGGCCACTCCCGTGGCTTCCGCCGTATACTCGGGTACTTCGAAGGAAATTCCTACGTGGGACTGGGCCGCCAGATTGTAGACTTCATCGGGCCTGATCTCCGAAAGGAGCCTGTAAAGATTGGAGGAATCCGTCATATCCGAAAAGTGCAGGAAGAAACGGTCCTTGAAAGCGGGATCGTTGATAAGATGATCTATTCTTTCGGTATTGTTCATGGTGGACTGGCGTCTGATAAGACCGTGTACCTCGTAGCCCTTCTCAAGAAGGAACTCAGAGAGGTATGACCCGTCCTGACCGGTAATACCCGTAATAAGTGCTTTTTTCATGAATGAACTCCTTTGTTGCGCAAAAATGCACAAGAATAAAAGAAACACAAAGTGTCTCCAAAATATTGTATACCAAAACAAGGCGATTGAAAACGCAAAAAACCCTTGCTACAATAGATTTAAGGAAATCCTAAATATTTTAAAACCAACTCTTTAAGGAACACCATGCGAATCTGGGCAAAACTCTTTCTCGATAACAGAATGATCAAAGATACGGTGATCGAAGATCTTTCCTCCGACACCCGCACTCATAAGGTCTTTAACGCTCTCAACAAAATTGCCGCCGAGTTCGATCTTCCGAATCCCATCTGGCTCGACTCCAATGTCAAAGAATTTAAAAGGCACTCCAAGACCCGCTTCCGTAAGGATAGCTTCATCGAGGATGTGCCCTTTGATTATCTTGAATTTCATGTGATAAATGAGGATTGAGCTCAGTCTTCCGCAGCCACAAATACCCTCATCTCACCCTCTCCTCTGTTGTTCCATGCATAGTAAGGAACAAACTTAAGAGAGGTTTCTTTTTTGTTCAAACCTTTGTATTCCGTATAAAGATCTCCGTCCTCAGCGTCAGGTACGATCCTGTGACCGAAAGCCTCCAGTTGCTTCATTCCCGTAACCTTAAGCGCATCAAAGTCTGCGACCTTTACGGAAGCCCCGGTGTCTACACTAAGTAAATGCAGGTCTTTTCCGTTATCCGCTTCTTCGAGGCAATACACAAGGGGACCTCTTGTCAGGCAGACCCTGCCGGTCTCTTCGAAAACGGCAGTATTGGATCTTACAAAAACCGCTTCCATATCAAAGTCAAGTTCGATACGGTCACCCTTGTTCCATTCACCCTTTATATACAGATAGCCGTCTTTTTCAAAGGTTTCTTTGGTGCTTCCCTCTATTCTGTATCCGGGCTTTTTGCACCACCCGGGAAGTCTGAGGGCCAATGTGCCTACGGTCTTTACATCGGATCCGTAAGATACCTTCACTTTGCCGTCGAAGGGGAAGCCGCTCTCAAGGTTAAATACGCATTCGGTATCCCCGAATCTCTTTTTGAGAGTGCCGCCGATATACAAGTGGACAAACAGCGTATCGCTGTTTTCGGTAAAAGCATAGGTCGGCACGGAAGAAAGGAGTCTTGCGATATTGGGCGGGCAGCATGCGCAGCCGAACCACTTCTGTCTAACGGATTTAACATGGAATTTTCGCTCGTCCCTGTGGCAGGCTTTGGGAAGTACCTCCAGGGGATTTACGTAAAAGAAACTCTTTCCGTCAAGAGCCATGCCGGAAAGCACTCCGTTGTAGAGAGCTCTCTCCATTACGTCACCGTATTTACGGTCGGGCCTTATCTCAAGCATACGCCTTGCAAAGAACACAAGTCCGATGGCGGCACAGGTCTCCGCATAGGCTGTGTCCCCCGGAAGATCGTAATCGAAGGAAAAGGCCTCTCCCATATGGGTCGCGCCGATACCTCCGGTAACATACATTTTTCTTTTGACAATACTGTCAAAAAGTCTCTCACAGGCCTTTAAAAGCTCCTCGTCGCCGGTGAGCCTTGCCACATCCGCCATGCCGCTGTAAAGATAAACCGCACGTACGGCGTGTCCCACAGCTTCGTCCTGATTGCGCACGGGTCTGTGGGCCTGATGATAGAAATCCCGCTCCTTGTCCTCATCCCCGGGCTTTACTCTGGAAGGATCCTCCAGATCGAAATAATAGGGTTTCTTTCCCCGTTCGTCGATAAAATACCTGGAAAGATCCAGATACTTTTTCTTTCCGGTAACTTCGTAGAGTCTCACCAGGGCCATTTCAATGATCTCATGGCCGGGATAGCCTTTCTTTTTGCCCTCCTCGGGTCCGAAACATTCTCCCACGTAATCTGCGTACTTTTCCGCAGCCTTAAGGAGTTTATCCTTCCCCGTGGCGCTATAATAGGCCACCGCACCTTCGATCAGGTGTCCGAGACAGTAAAGCTCATGATGGTCTCTTAAATTCGTAAAGGCCTTGGACAGGTCGCTCAAGATATAATAAGTGTCCAGATAGCCGTTCTCCTGCTGGGCGGATACCACGATGTCTATGGCTTCGTCGGCAGTCTTTTCAAGTTCAGGATCAGGATGATTTGTAAGGGAATAAGCAACCGCCTCGATCCACTTTGCAAAGTCGCTGTCCTGGAAAACAAACCCGTAGAATTTATCCTCGGGATTGTTTCTGTCCTCGGGGAAACATCCCCAGGGAAAAGAAGGTTCGATAGGCTTTCTTGCTTTACCGTATCTGATCCTCTCCTCCGTGATCTTCCCCGCAAGTTTATAGTTTCGCATGCAGAAACTGGGGGTAGCTTCAGGTATGTTGTCATTGAGCGCATTCCACTGATAGGGAATGACTTCCTTGCGCACCAGTTCCATCTCGGGAGTGAAAAAGCCGTCTTTAACCGAGAAATCCTTCAGATCTATGGGCTTGCTGAATAATCTGTCGTCCATGTATAACCCCGCACACTTTTATTTTTGGGTCAGTCGTCGTAACCGTTGGGATTGTTCTTCTGCCATCTCCAGGAATCTTCGCACATCTCGCGGATGCCGTTCTCGGCTTTCCAGCCCAGTTCCTTGAAGGCCTTGTCGGCATTGGCATAGCATTCCGCAATGTCTCCGGGACGGCGGGGTCCGATCTCATAAGGAACGGGCACACCCGTTGCGGCTTCAAAGTTCTTAACGATATCAAGTACGCTGTAGCCTGTGCCGGTACCGAGATTGTAGACCTTAAGGCCTGCGTTTTCTTCCAGCTTCTTAAGGGCTTTAACATGACCCTTGGCAAGGTCAACAACGTGGATATAGTCTCTTACGCCTGTGCCATCGTGGGTGCCGTAATCATTACCGAATACAGTAAGCTTCTCGCGCTTGCCCACAGCCACCTGGGTGATATAAGGCATAAGGTTGTTGGGGATACCGTTGGGGTTCTCACCGATCCTGCCGGACTTGTGAGCGCCGATGGGGTTAAAGTAACGAAGAAGCACAACATTCCATTCGGGATCTGCCTTCTGGATGTCGGAAAGGATCTGCTCAAGCATGGACTTGGTCCAGCCGTAAGGATTGGTGCAGGTTCCCTTGGGGCATTCCTCGGTAATGGGGATAAAAGCAGGATCTCCGTAAACCGTTGCGGAAGAAGAAAAGATGATGTTCTTAACGCCGTGCTTACGCATTACATCCACAAGAGTGAGGGTTCCCGCAATATTGTTCTCGTAATACTCCCAAGGTTTGGAAACAGACTCTCCCACTGCCTTGAGTCCCGCAAAATGGATGCAGGCATCAATCTTCTCCTTGGAGAAAAGATCTTCCAGCGCTTCTCTGTCAAGGATGTCGATCTTGTGGAAGGGAACCGGTTTACCCGTAAGCTCCTCCACTCTCTTAAGAGATTTCTCACTGGAGTTTGCCAGGTTATCGATGACCACAACATCATAGCCCGCATTCTGAAGTTCTACCACTGTGTGGGAACCGATATATCCCGCACCGCCCGTAACAAGTATTCTCATCTTATCCTCCTTTTCCGTTTGAACGGTCTGTTTATTTTCCAGATTTCTTTATACATCACATCTGTGTGTTTTTTCTTTTTCTTTTGATTAAGGATTTATTAATCCGTAAGCATCTTTTCTAAAACAATCCCTTGAGATTCAGGGACGCCTGATAGATCTCCTTCTTGGCGGCGGGAATCCTGCCGGTGGGATTTGCATCCTTGTCCGTGGACAGGATGTTTACCGCGTCTTTAAGGGTGCAGTTTCTTTTGACCATGATGTCTGTCAGCATGGCTTCAAGGCTTATACCCTCCTCCGAAGATTCTTCGGCGGCCGCAGGCTCATGATACAGGGCAAAAGCATACTCTCCCTTGTCCGCGTTGGGGTTGGCGGAGAGTTCCGAAAGCACTTCCGTCACCGTCCCCCGATAGATCCGCTCGTGAAGCTTGGTTAGGTCATTGCAAAGAGCCACTCTGTCTTCGGGGAAGACCTTGGCAAGAGTCTCAAAGGTTTCGATCACGCGATTGGGGGATTCGTAAAACACATACAGTTCCCTGCGATTTGAACCGATGTACTCAAGGGTTTCTTCTTTGGCTTTCTTTTCCCTTGGGAAAAAGCCCATAAAACAGAAGGTATCCGAAGGCAGTCCCGAAACGGAGACCACCGTGGCTGCAGCACAGGAGCCGGGAACGCCCACAACTTCGATCCCAAGTCTGGCACATTCTTCCACCAGAAAGAATCCCGGATCGTTGATGCAGGGGGTACCGGCGTCGGAAACCACCGCGATACTCTGTCCCGAAAGAAGCGCCCCGGTAAATCTGTCCAGGGCGGCACGCTCATTAAATTTATGATTGGCACTCATGGGAGTATGGATGTCGAAGTGGCTTAAAAGCTTCGCCGTGTTTCTGGTATCCTCTGCGGCTATCAAATCCACGCTCTTGAGGGTCTCTACGGCTCTTTCCGACATATCTCCGAGATTTCCTATGGGTGTCGCGACTACATAAAGTTTTCCGCTCATTAAAGGTTAAGTCCTTTTGCTTCGTCACAGCCCAGCACGATGTTCATGCACTGTACCGCAGCTCCCGAAGCGCCTTTGCCCAGATTGTCGAATCTGGTGGCCACAACAAGCCTGTCATCATTGCCGGTCACAAATATCTGCATACCGTCATACCCTGCGCAACTGTCGGAGAAAAGGGCTCCTCCCTGCTCGGCTTCGGTTCCGAAGGGCATAACTTTGATAAACTTTTCGCCGGCATAGTATTTCTCGAAGAAGTCATGAAGCTCCTCCGGTGTAACCTTCTTTGAAAGAAGATCCGTAAACAGAGGCACCTGTACGATCATGCCGCTGTGATAGTTTGTGGTAAAGGGAGAAAACAGCGGTTCCCTCGAAAGACCGGGGATCGCCTTCATCTCCTTAAGGTGCTTGTGAGTCTGGCCCCAGGCATAGAATCTTGCGGAATCGAATTTCTTATCCCTTCCCTCTTCCTCGTAAGCGGATATCAGTTTCTTGCCGCCGCCGCTGTAACCCGAAGCCGCAAATACGGAAACAGGATAATCCTTGGGAAGTATCCCTTCTTTGACCATGGGAAAAGCAAGAGCTATAAAGCCCGAAGCGTAACAGCCGGGCACAGCGATCTTTCTGCTGTTTTTGATCTTGCTGCGATGTTCGGAGGATAACTCCGGAAAGCCGTAAGCCCAGTCGGGAAGTGTCCTGTGGGCTGTGGAGGCATCTATTATGACCGTGTGATCGTTCTCCACCATTTCGGCAGCTTCTACGGCAGCCTGATCCGGAAGACAAAGAAAAGTAATATCCGATTCATTGATGTGTTTCTTTATCTCTGCGGGATCCTTTCTGAGTTCGGGGTCTATCTTTAAAAGTTCGATATCATCCCTCCCCGCAAACCTTTCATTGATGCGAAGGCCCGTGGTCCCTTCACTTCCGTCGATAAAAATCTTTGCAGCCATATCCGTACCTTTCGAAAAAAGATTTTCCGTGTGTATCCCGTTCATTATAGCACCCCGCGATAAAGGGGGCAATAAGGGAGTATATTAAGTCAAAAGCAAAAAAAGGATGCCCCGCAGGGCATCCCTCTGTATTTTCTTTTTACTTGTTCCATCCCTCGGGAAGATATGCCGAGGTGGCCTTTATCATGTCATCGGCCAGCACCATGATCTCTGCATCGGAGGCTCTGCCTTTGAGAAGAGGGTCCGAAAGGAATGCCTTCTTCACAAGATTCCTGTCGCAGTTGAGTGCAGCCCTTAAGATCCTTTCGTGATTAAGGATATGGGGGATCACCAGATCGTAGATCTGCTTGGGAAGCTCGCCGGCGCTTATGGGGCGGATGGCGTCTCTTTCAAACACTGCGTTGGTCTCCACCACGGAATCCATGGGAAGATTGGGTATCTGCTGGGCGGTATTTGGAATATTTACGTTGCTAATCACCCTTTCAAGTCCGCAAAGAGCCTTGATAAGGAGTATTCCCTCTTCGCCCGTGGGTTTGAGATCTATCTCTTCTTCACCGGAAGCCAGTCTCCTTGAACGCTCCAGGCGCCTCTCAAGATCTTCCTTTCTCCATTTAACGCTTGTAAGACCGAAATCCCAGCTTTCAACGGTGGCGGGATCCTTTAAATACATATCTCCCGGCATGAACTCGGCCAGATGTCTGTCTCCCGCAGCGGCAATGAGACCGTACTTGTTAAACATATCAAACTTTACTCTGTGCTTGCAGGTAAAGCTCTTGTTGGCCCAGTGTTCCCCATCGGAAACGTCATAGCCTTTCTCGAAGTTTTTCTGGATATAGCTCCTGTATATGGGGAAAAGATCGATGCCTTTGTACGAAGCATAGTTAAACCAGGTAAAGTGGTTGATACCCATTACGTTGATGTTGATATCGTGTCTGTCGGGCTTTTCATCCACGTAGCCTTCTTCCTTGAGGATACCCGCCAGCACCTCCTGGGTCCCGAATACCTCGTGACAGCATCCGAAGGCCTTGATCTCGGGAAAGACATGATAAAGGACCTTAACACAGAGAGACATGGGATTAGTGTAATTGATGACCCAGGCATTGGGTGAATACTTCTTAATGGCTTCGGCAAACTCCACAAACATGGGAAGGGTACGCAATGCTCTTATCATACCGCCGGGGCCTGCCGTATCACCCACCGACTGATATACCCCAAGTCTCTCGGGCATATGCACGTCCGTTTCCATTTCGTCAAAGGTGCCGGGAAGTATGGAGATGACCACAAAATCCGCCCCGGTAAGAGCTTCCTTAAGGGTGTCGCTGACCTTGTACTCCCACTTGCCCACCGCATCGGGTCTTTCGCTTATGCGATTTCCTATGGTGGCATTGTTGGCTGCTGCCGCCGGATCTATATCGTAGAGTCTTATGGTTCCGCTCAGCCTTTCTTCAAGTGCCAGATCGGTCATGAAAGTCCAGGCCCAGCCTCTGGAGCCGCCTCCTATATATGCTATCTGCACATCGTCAGCTCTGTTTTTTGAGTAATTCATACTCATGTCCTCCGTTATATATAAATTTATGTAATATCCGATATCCTCTGTTGCACATTATATCAATCAGGTTGTATAATATTCTTATATTATATTGCTTTTAACCCCCGTATTTCAATCAATATTTACCAAGGAGTTAAACATGCGCCAGACAGTATTCGAAGAAACCTCCGATGGCATCACCATCGACCGCGTTATCCGCGATTACAAGTACACCATGCCCACCAAACACCTTCACGATGAGTATGAGATCTACTACCTTATGGAGGGCGAGCGTTTTTACTTTATAGGGCAGCGTACCTATCACATCCGCAAGGGTTCCCTTGTGTTCATCAACAAAAACGTTATCCACAAAACGGGCCTTGCTTCGGGTCCCTACCACGACCGCATCCTCATTGAGTTCTGCGGCGAACCCTTCGGCAGGTTCTTTTCCTTTTTCGGTGACATGACCCTTGAATCCTTCTTTGAAGAACACACCGGTGTCATGAACTTCGATCCCAGAGAACAGTCCTACATCGAGAACCTGCTCCTGGGGATCCAGTCGGAGATCCATCACAAGAAACCCGGATACAGACTCTCCGTCATGAACCGCCTGGCTTCCTTGCTGATCTTTGCCATGAGGCACAAAGAACGTGCTTCTTCGGACAAAGAAAACTTCCCCGGAAGCGCCAAATATCAAAAGGTGGACGATGTTGCCAAGTACATAGTGAAAAACTGTACAAGGCCCATGTCTTTGGAATCCGTGGCGGATAATTTCTACATCAACAAGTGTTACTTAAGCCGTATATTCAAAGAGATAACCGGCTTTACCATTAACGAATACATCAACGTGCACCGCATCAATAAAGCCCAGGAACTGCTGGCGGATTCCACTCTTTCCATCACCGAAGTCGCTGCGGAATGCGGCTATGAAAGCCTCACCTATTTTGAAAAGGTATTCAAGACCTACCGTGAGATCTCACCCCTTAAATACCGCAACGAATACCGCCAGTTAAACCGCCGCCGTGCCAACAAGGGCGATGACAACATAAATACCGTCAATACGGATAACTCATGATCCCTTCGGTTTCGATATACCAGCGGTCCGTTGCTTTCATTACGCTCATGGCAAGGAGCAACGAACCGTTACCGGGCAGATACAGGGGCAGATCTTTTCTTGTGCCCTGAATATTGTTTCCGTTCACGCCGTAGGTGTTCTTTTCCGTATCCCACAGAAGCATGTCAAAGGCTTCGTTGTATTTTCCAAGCTTTGCCAGACACATGGCAAGAAAGGCAAAATCCCATCCCCACAGGGATCCAAAATTCCAGCTTTGCCTAAAGGCCTCAAAGCTGTCTTTCACCACCGTCTCGTTGAAGGTTTCCGGCAGGAATCCGGGAGCAAAGAGCATGGAAGGATGATCGATATTTAAGCTATCGTAGGTTTCCCTGCAGTCTTCCCAGGCGGGCAGCAACCCCTCCACCGGCTTTGGTGTTACGATCCGGTCTGCGGCTTCCATCCATTCTTTCCTTGCTGCAGAGACCTTCGAAAGCATATCGTAAGCCGTTTTTAACCCATATTTCCAATAAGCCGCCTCAAAGGGCGGATTTTTTATTGTCGAAGGGTCACCCTTTTCCTGCACCGAGTATAGTGGTGGCAATAAACTCAAACCACCCGCTTTGCCCTCCGAAAGAAAATCCAGCATAAAGTCCGCCGTCTCTTTTATAAGAGGCAGATATTTTTTAATGAAATCCCCCTCACTCACAACCGGGACCTCAACACGCTCGGAAGAATATCTGGAACGTCTCAAAAGATCCACCATGTAAATGATATGCGGCTGCTGCCAGATTAGAAGAGGCGCTATTGGAGACGGGGAATTCTCCCCGGAAGGGTCTGTCATCTTTGGCCATCTGGCACCGGCAAATCCGTTTCGTGCGGCATTTTCTTTCGCTTTGTCCAGTATGGAAAAATAATACTCAAGGGACCTTTCCAAAAGATCGCCGCGACCGTAAAGAGCCAGCCAGGCCGAGTGTATGGGGTGCATCTCCAGGTGGAACTTCCCGTACCAGCTGTTGCAGGTAAGTCCCGTTTCCTGGGGCGGAAGATATGCGGTACACTGAACAAAGGACAAATACATGGACAGGATGATGCGCCGCTCCAGTTCCATTGCTCTTATGTCGGGCGAGCCCGAAACATCCAGAATGGCCCCTCTGTTCCAAAAAGCATAAAACCGCCTCAAAGAACTGTCCCTGACCTGCTTGTAGGTAAAGTCCTTAAGATTACTCGCCTTCTTTTCCGCGGATATTATGAACCAAAGGCTCCTGTTTCTGTCATCGTTGACCGAAAGCACAACGGAGTGGTTTCCGGGTACCGAGGCTGTAAACTGGCCCCCCAGGCGCACAAACCACTCTTCTTTGTCCGCTTTTCTCCGAAGGGTCAGATCCGTCTGTCCCTTACAGGTTCCAAGACTTAAAAGAGTCGTAAAATGGTCGTCGGGCCTGTCAAAGTTCCCGCCGGACTTATCGGGCGTAGGATAGGGAAAAGAAACCCTGACGGTAAGGCCTTTACGTAAAAGTCGCGACTCCGCTCTCACAGCAAGGGTGTTTCCGTCCCCCACTATGGTCTCCACCGTCACCGCCTGTCCCAGGGCCTTGAATTTGCTTGAAAGGATCCCGGTGTAAAGATCCAGGCTCTGCCTGATATCAGAGATTTCAAGGGCTTTAAGTTCTTTTCCGTTTAATTCAAAAGAAACCCTCATCAGATTATATCGATGGGGATTTTCCCTTAATATGCGATATTTATCTTCTTCTCCGGGGTATGCTTCCACAGGGTATCTTACCTTGCGGTTTTCATACCTGTAGACAGTCTCTGTGATCTTTGCTTCTTTTCTGTCGAATTCCTTGCTCTCATGCCAGAAATCCGATGCCATGGTAAGAACGGGGCAGGCTTCCGAATAATCCCGGTACAGGCTCTGAAGCCCCGTAACATCCGCCGTAAAAGCGAAGTCTCCGTTCCCCAGGGTGAGGGGGGAACGGAAGTCTGCTTCGCATAGAAGAGGATTGAATTGTCTTACAAGTTTTTCTCGATGGATCATCTGATCAGCCCTTTAAGCCGCTTGTACTGATGCCGTCAACCAGGTAACGGTTGAAGAACAGGAATATCAGGAACACGGGTATCATCGACAGGGTGGACATGGCAAACATAGCTCCGTAATCCGTGGTACTGGTGGCATCAGCAAAGAGCTTTACGGCTATGGACACGGTGTAGGCTTCGGGCTTTCCCAGATAGAGCATGGGGCCCATGTAATCGTCCCACTTCCAGTAGAACTGGATTATTATGGTGGAGATCAGCGCAGGCTTTAAAAGGGGAAATATTACCCTTGAAAAAACCGTGTATTTGCTGCATCCGTCAATGATGGCCGCCTCGTCCAGTTCCTTGGGAATACCTGCCATGAACTGCATCATCATGTAGATAAAGAACGCGGCTCCGAAGAAATGGGGCACCGTAAGGGGAAGCTTTGTGCCTACCCAGCCGATGCGGTTGTAGATCAGGTACTGGGGTATCATTACCACCTGTCCAGGCAAAAGCATGGTTCCGATCATAACGGTAAATATAAGTTTTCTTCCCCTGAACTTGATCCTGGCCAGTGCATAGGCAATACAGGAGGAACTGAGCACTGTACCCAGGGTACCTATAACGGTGATCAAAAGGGAATTCTTAAAGAACGTGGTGAAGGTCACATGACCGAAACCAGCCCAGCCTCTTGAAAAATTGTCCCACCGCCATGCGGGAGGAATAAGGTTTAAAGATCCGCTCAGGATCTCGGGATTGTTCTTTAAGGATCCGGAGATCATCCACAGTACCGGATATACCATTATAAATCCCAACACCCCGATAAAGATATGATAAATTGTCGAAGAAAATACTTTCTTTGCCTTCATGTTCCACCTAACTTTCGGATTCGTTGAAAACCCAGTGTTTCGAAGTCTTGAATACAATGGCCGTAATGGTTCCCATTATAAGGAGCATTACCCAGCTCATGGCACTGGCATAACCCATATTTCTGGTCTGGATACCCTGCTTATACACATAGAGTGCGTAGTACATGGTGGCATCGTTGGGACCGCCTCCGGTAATGACAAAGGCCTGGGTAAATACCATGAAACTTGAAATGAGCTGCATGATCAGGTTAAACATGATGACCGGTGACAGGCAGGGCATGGTGATACGCCAGAAGATCTGCCAGCCGTTGGCTCCGTCAATTTTTGCCGCCTCGTAGTAGCTTGAGGGGATCTCTTTGAGTCCCGCCGCAAATATCAGCATTGAGGAACCGAATTGCCATGCCGTCATCAGGATTATGGGCCACTTGGCGGCACTCATGTTACCGAACCAGTTGACCGTATGTATGCCGAGTTTGCCAAGGTTTGTGTTGATAAGTCCCTTTCTGGCAAACAGTTCTTTCCAAACCAGTGCTACCGCCACGCTTCCGCCGATAAGGGAGGGAAGGTAATAAAGTGAACGGTAGAAGCTTACAAGACGGCTGGGTCTTGTAAGAAGAAATGCTATGAACAGAGCAAAAGCAAGCTTTAAGGGTACCGAAAAAACTACGTACTGGAGAGTTACCAGCACAGAATTAATGAACCGTTCGTCTTTGAACAGGTTCACATAGTTTGCGATGCCTATAAAGGTTTCTTTTTCTATCATGTTGTAGTTCGTACAGGAATAATAAAGGGAACTCAACATGGGGATTATGGTAAATACAAGAAAACCGATGATAAAGGGTGAAGCAAAAGTGTAACCCACCGTGTTGTTGTTGTATAAAAATCTGTTCCATGGAGTTCTGCCGGATTCATTTCCGGTAGTCTTTGATCTCAACATCGGAATACCTCATACAGAAGAGAATTGATAGGGGATTGTAGGCACGGCCCCGCCGTTGTGGGCAGCGTGAGCCGTACTTACATCCAAAGGATAAAAATGAGAAAAATCAGAACTGTGATGCAGCGAAATCGTAAAGAGCCTTGGCTGCTTCATCTGCAGTCATCTCTTTGTAGATAACTTTTTCAAGGTAGTAGTTGTACTGTTCCTTGATGGTATCGGTGCATGCGGGGCTTGCAGGGTTAACGGATTCGCCGCCGGTGTCGAAGGAACCGACAACGTCAACGTATTCATAAACTGCCTTTTCAACGTCGGTAAGATCGCCTGCGAGGGCTTCTCTTACTGCGGTGAAAGTAGGAATACCACGCTCAGCAAGAAGGATCTTGTTGGCATCGATGCTGCTCTGGAAGAACTGGATAAACTTTGCAGCCTCATCGGGGTGCTTGGAATCCTGGGATACGCAGAGCATCTGAGAAGACTGGATGGAAACACCTGCAGGGCCGTCTGCTTTCTTTCTGGGAGGATTGATGAGCTTTAACTCTCTTCCTGCCGCATTGCAAAGAGATACGAACTGGTTGGATGCAACCCAGGTCATTGCTGCTTCACCGGAAACAACGAAGTCGTTCTCGATATCGCTGATCTCCTTGCAGGCACCGGGATCGGGATATGCGCCTGCGTCAACAAGGTCTGCTCTCATCTGCATGTAATCGGAAAGCATCTTGTAATCTGTGAATCCAAGACCGTCATTGGTCTTTGTAAAGAAGCCGATGCCGAAGCCTTCCTGGTTGATACCCATGGAAGCGCCTGCCTGCCAGTCGTCAAACTTGGAAGATCCGTAGATACCAAGCTTCTCGTGGATGGTAAGACATGCATTCTTGTAATCTTCCCAGGTCCAGTTCTGGGTAGGTTCTGCTACGCCTGCCTGCTTGAAGAGTTCAGGATCGTAAGCGATACCGTAGGTGTTAACACCGCTGCAAAGACCAACCTGATTACCCTTTTCATCGGCTGCGATACGAAGGAATGCATCGGTGGTACCGGATACATCGATGGTGCCGTCCTTGATGAAATCGTTGAGTAAGTAGATCTTGCTCTGGTAAGTGGGGAAGTTACTTCCAAGCTGGAAGATATCCCATACATCGTTGGATGCTACGAGAGTTGCCAGTTTGTTGAAGTATCCTTCAAAATCCATGGGCTCATACTCGATGGTAACGTGAGGATTTAAGGATTCGTACAGTTCGATAACCGCAACGGTCCTGTCATGTCTGGTCTGAGAACCCCACCAGGCCATTCTGAGTGTTACCGGTTCTTTTTCCTCGGTCTCTGTGGATTCCGATGCGGAAGCGGAAGCCGAAACACTTGTCTTTGATGCCGAAACGGAGGCGCTGTCAGAGTTGCTGACTGTTTTGTCGCCGCAAGCCGCAAGGCCCAGCATCATTGCTGCGGATAAGACCACAGCCAAAAACTGCTTCATTTTCATAAGTGAATCTCCCTTCTCTATAGTCCTTTTCCTATAGTGACTTTAGTATAGGTGGTTCACTTTTCTCGGTCAATATCAATGGGGAAACAAGCAAAAATCAGGACGATATTTGTGCTTTTCAATTTAAATTTACTTTTTTGTACTGTCGCAAATACAACTGAGGTAAAAATAGGATGGTATTTAAGATTATTCAAGATATATTGCACAGAAAGAAAAAGAAAACCGGTCGGAACAACCTCCGACCGGTAAATTTTTATCATATCTTTCCCGTAACATCAAAGAAGTAAGGGCGCTCCTTAAGCTTTTCGTTGGGCGAATGAAGGGAACCCATAAGTCTTCCGTCAAGAGCTTTGAAAAGCATTCCGTGACCGCCGTCCTTGGAGAATAAGAGCTTCGGATCCTGTTTCCAGGGGCCCTTTACGGTGTTGCTTTCGCTGTGTGCAAGGGCCAGAGTATACCCCTCCGCACCGAAGCTTGACCAGAGCATGGTGATCTTCCCAGAATCGTCCCTGTACACAAAGGGGCCGTCAGTTACATAGTTTTTACCGCGGATACACTGTATCCAGGGAGCCTCCGAAGCATGGAACAGTACAAAAGGTTCTCCCACAGGCTTTTTAAGGTCTTTGGACAGTTCTACCGCACAGACCGTTCCGTCTTCTATCTGTACCCATTCGTGGCAGAAGATCATGTAAGGGCGGTTTCCGTCGGTCTTTTCAAGATAAAGAGTACCGTCAAGACATTCCCAGTCTCTTGGTGTCACAGGACCGTCGGAATGAGGCTTAAAGGGTCCCATAGGGCTCTCCGCCTTAAGGATCTGGGTACCACGGCACAGACCGTCCTTCTTGAAAGAAGCAAACATATAGAAGCTTCCCTCATAAAAATGCACTTCAGGAGCCCAGAAATTCAGATCAGCCCAAAAATCAGCCGGAGGAGTGAACACTTCCACCGGATCTTCAAAATTCTCAAGATCGGTACTCACGTAAACATCAAGTCCGGTGCCGTGACCCCAGCACTCGGGACCTCTGGTACCGTAAAGATAATACTTTCCCTCATGAACAAGAACAAAGGGATCTCTGATATTTATATTCTCACGCGTTATCATTCTTTCTTCTGCCGTAGCCTCTCTCTCTGTAGAATTTTTCTTTTTGCTCATACATACGGCGGTCTGCTTCGGCATATACCTTGGCGGTGGTAGGCTCGTCTATCTCTTCGGAATAGCAGTAGCCGCAGGAGTAACTTACCTGAACGTCCTCATGCTTGGAATTATCCTTGTTGACCGCAGTTTCAAGCTTGGTGATATTAAGGTCCAGTTTGTAGCCCCTGGTGTCGGGAACGATAACGATGAACTCGTCGCCGCCCATACGTCCGATGACTTCCTGCTGGGAGAAGACTTTCTTTAAGGCATCGGCAAACCTGGTGATCATCTCGTCGCCCTTTTCATGTCCAAGAGCATCGTTGACGCGCTTTAAGTTGTTAAGGTCAAACTGGACAATGGCAAATTCTTTGTTGCCCGCATCGATCTCTTTGAATAACTCTTCACACCTGCGCCTGGTGCTTAAGCCCGTGAGCACATCATTGTAAGCTATGCGCATAAGGAGCTTGTTCTCAGCTTCGATATATGTCTTCTGACGGACTTCGATGATAAAGTCGGCCATCAGGGTAACAACAAACACAAAGGCGCCGGCCGCGGTGTAGGTGTGGAACGAACTCTGGGTACCCGCGATATCCGTATACCAAACCAGCGCATAACCCAAAATATCCCTGAGTCCTATGGCAAGGAGCACCACAACGCCCCAGACAAGGAGCCTGTGCTTGTGCTCGCCCCGGAAGTCTCTCCAAATAAGCACCGCCGTGTAAAGTACCACAAAAAGCAGGATAAAGAGATATACCGTAAAGAATCTCGGGAAGTGGAAGGTGCCGGTAAAGTTTAAGATCATGGTGATGATAAACATCTGTATGAGGATCAGAAGCACCGTGAAATAGGTTCTGGTCTCCCACTTGCGGGCACGCTTTTCAACATCCTCCCTGAAGTATAAAAGAAGGGGAATGGTACTTAAATACAGTCCCGCAAACTCCAGATAGGATTTCAGTCTCAGGTTGTCTGTTATCAGGATATTGAGATTGTAACTGCAGAAGGACCAGGAACCGATGCACAGGGAAAATACGCCAATACAAAACAGTCTCTCTATGGAAAAGGACCTGAAATACATGCAGAAGGTCACAAGCGCGATGGCAAGGCCGGCTGTGATCAAAGAAAGGGCAACGGAACAGGGGAGCTGAAGCTCCTGAAGGAATTCCGAAACCGCATGAGTCTCATCTCTGATTATAGGGGTGTTGATATTGGAAAAGGCCTGTTCCTCGGTGGCAAACAGTGTTATCTTGACGGATTTGCCCGCAGAGTCGTCGGGAATGGGGAAGAACTTGACACCGGCTCCCACAAGAAGACCTTTCTCATAGTCTTCGCGGCCGTAGGAGAAAACCTCCTCGCCGCCCACATAGACCGTGGTAACGGAGTAGGGTACACGAATCATCATGGTAGGATTTTCGGGAAGCACATCGGGAAGCGTAGAAGTCAACACAAACCAGTCTCCACGCTCCACTCCTTCAAAGCGGAATTCGTCGAGATTGACATCCTCAAATGTGGAAGAATGAATTGAGGCACCGTAATTGACTTTAATCTTCCATCCCTTGCTCAGCTCAACTTTATCGGACTTCTCTCTGGTAAGGCCTGCCCTGACGTAAACTATCAGGAAACCCGCCACCGCCAGAATGAAAAGTATGATGTGGAGAGCTGCCGTTCTCCATCGTTTCACGAAAGACCCTCTCAAAAAGTATACTTAAGATAATTATATAAGGATTTTCGCGCATTTTCAAGGGTTTTGCGGATTCCTCACACAAATCGGATCAATGTATATACTTTTTAAGAACGGCTTCAACCGCACCGGGACCTTTGATAAGTTCCTTGAAATAGTTTTCCGTGATCTCACCGAGACCGGCTTCGTAAAGGTCAACTCCAAATATGGATGCATCGGAAAGAATGGGGGCTACAGTGTCGTGTATATCTTCATCTCCAAAAGAAACTTTACTCATGACCGGAACCAGTTTTTGGAGCAAAGGATCGGAACTTAAAGTAAACGCAGCTCCCGTATCGTCCCTGCCCATCAGGTATCTTAACCAGCCCGCAAATACAAGGGGAATGAGCTTAAGGCACCTGACATCAAGGTCCGGACGGGCAATATATGCTTTGACCGTCTCTCCGAATCTGATGGGAAGCTTCTGGGAAGTATCGGTAGCGATACGCTGGGGTGCATCGGGCATGAAGGGATTGGGAATACGAACATTCACAACCTCATCGATGAAATCCTTGGGCTTTATGACACCGGGATCCACTACCACGGGAAGCCCTTCATCGTAGCCTATGATCTCAACCATGCGCTTAAGTAAGGGGTTCTGCATTTCCTTGGAGATAAGGGTGTATCCCAAAAGACAACCGTATACCGCAAGTGCTGTATGCAAAGGATTTAAGCAGGTGCAGACTTTCATCTTCTCCACCTTGTCCACAGTGGTCCGATCCGTAAAGATCACTCCCACTCTGTCAAGGGCGGGACGACCTGCGGGGAAGCTGTCCTCAATGACCAGATACTGGGATTCCTCGGCATTAACAAAGGGAGCAACGTAGGTATTCTTTGAAGTGATGACAGGTTCAAGCCCTTCGATCCCATCCTGCAAAAGCATCTTTTCAACGCCCGCATCAGGTCTCGGAGTGATCTTGTCTATCATGGACCAGGGGAAGCTTACCTTGGAAGCATCCGTAACGTAGGTCAGGAATCCTTTATCGGCAAGGCCGCGGTCACACCATTCTTTGGCATAAGCGCTTACCGCAGCAAATAACTTGTCACCGTTGTGGGAACAGTTATCCATGCTCACCATGGCAATGGGAAGTGCTCCCGCTTTGAATCTTTCATAAAGAAGGGCAGAAACCTTGCCCATATAACTGTTTGCTCCCTCAGGGCCCTTTTCGAAATCGGCAGCAACCGAAGCTGCGATATTTCCGCTTGCATCCGTAAGGGAATAACCCTTCTCGGTAATGGTGAAGCTTACCATTTTAAGGGATTTTGAAGCAAATATCTCTTTCAGTCTCGAATAATCTTCGACGCAGTCGGGGTTTACCGTCAGGGATTCAACAATGCTTGAAAGCACGGCTTTCTTTATCTTGCCGTCGGCACAGAGAGTCACCGCAATACCAAGATTATCGTGGGGTCTGTACATCTTATCGATGATCTCGTAGTCAAAGCCCTCCGCTGCGATAAGACCGGTCTTGGAAAGTCCCTTCTCAAGCAGTTCCTCCATAAGGTCCGCCTGAAAGGCTCTGAAAATATTTCCGGCTCCGAAGTGGATCCATTCGGGATCCTCTTTGGTGGCCGCGGTAACAGTGTCCCTGTCGTAAGAAGAAACCCTGTAGCCTTTCGATCTCCACTCTTCTTTGTTCTTCAATCCTTCTTTGGTAAGTCTCATTTATTTACCCTTCCGTGTTTAAACAATGCTGCGCGACCGGCGTGATGCCGGTATTTCGTATATTAAATGTATCAGACTCCGCGCTCGTGGCTCTTGCAGATAGCTTCCCACAGGCCGTTAAGGTAGGTAGCACCCAGTGCTCTGTCATAGAGTCCGTATCCGGGCATTGCCACCTCGCCCCAGATCATACGGCCGTGATCGGGTCTGATGGGACCGTCAAAACCTATGTCGTAAAGAGCCTTCATGATCTCATACATATCGAAGGTACCGTCGGAAGAAAGATGGGCGGATTCTTCGAAGTCCGTGGGAGAATTGAATTTAAGATTTCTTACATGGGCAAAGTGGATACGGCCCTTAAGAGAACGGATCATGTCGGGAAGATCATTCTCAAGGTTGGTGCCGTAGGAACCCGAACAGAAGGTGACACCGTTATGAGGGTTGTCCACCATCTTCATCATGCGGAGAATGTTTTCTTTGTTGATGATGATCCTGGGAAGTCCGAAAACGCTCCAGGCGGGATCGTCGGGATGTATGGCCATGTTGATGTCGTACTTGTCGCAGACCGGCATGATGCGCTCAAGGAAGTACTTAAGGTTTGCAAAAAGCTTTTCGTTGTCCACATCCTTGTACATGTCGAAAAGTTCCTTGACATGAGCCATTCTCTCAGGCTCCCATCCGGGCATCACGTGACCGTTGGAATCACCGCTGATGGATTCAAACATCTTCTCGGGAACCAGTGCATCTATTGCAGCCTGGCTGTAGGCAAGAACTGTGGATCCGTCGGGACGCTTGCGGGCAAGCTCCGTTCTGGTCCAGTCGAATACGGGCATGAAATTGTAGCATACCATCCTGATGCCTTCGCTTCCCAGGCGCTCAAGGGTGGTAATGTAATTGTCTATATACTTGTCTCTGTCGGGAGTACCGATCTTGATGGCATCGTGGATATTGACGCTCTCGATACCGGAGATCTTAAGTCCGTGGGCTTCGACCTCGGCCTTCAAAGCCTTAATATCCTCAAGTTCCCACACATCGCCGGGAGCAGTATCGTAAAGGGTTGTGATAACGCCCTTTACACCGGGCACCTGTCTGATCTGATCGAGGGTTACGGAATCATGCTTGCTTCCAAACCAGCGCATTGTCATTTCCATGGCTTAAATCTCCTTTGTACAGTTATGTAAGCGCTTACATTATATGATTTAATAATACGACATTCAACAGAAAAAAACATCCATTTTTTGCGCCATCCATTTCAATATTTGCTTTTTTGTAGTTGCACTCACAAAAAACAGCCGCTTTCGCGGCTGACGTTGCTTCGCAACTTTTCTTTTTGTTCGTAGACGCTCGGGTGAAACCAAATGCCCGTTTCACAGGCGCTTGGTTTCCTGCCTTGCGTTCAAATGGAGGGGGGAGAAAACTATGCGGCAGAAAAGCCTAACCTATGTCAGGCTCATCTTTAAGTGTTATGGTTCCGGGTGCTTTACCGTCGGTCTCGAACATAACGATCT
>JAEEGL012949715.1_pt1 | contig 31248 bp, 26 predicted proteins | sample 9134231 | NCBI WGS metagenome assembly JAEEGL01 (sample SAMN16246548, study PRJNA631951) | gut metagenome | biome: gut microbiome; feature: rumen; material: fiber-attached | host: Bos | place: Iran: Karaj | collected 2018-10
GTTATTTCTTTTAAACTATTAGGATAATAAGTCAGTGCAGAAACTCTTCGCTTTCCTAAATTAACAGGTAGAGAAGAAACCTCTAAATAAGTCTTTTTAATGGTTATCATTTCTTCACCATTTAGACTCTTTTCTAACATATCTTTTAAAATGTTATAACTTGATATTATTTGATCTCTACTCATATTAGTAGCAATATTATTAGATACAGCATCTAATATTTTTTCAAATTGTTTAAAGTCTCTTATTTGTAATGCTTTATTAGCAACTGCTGTAATAACATCTTGTTGATGACGATTCCTTGCTAAATCGCTTGATGTGTATAAATGACGACATCTTGCATATCCTAGTGCTTCTTCACCATTTAATTTAACGTTTTTACCAGGTTTTATATATGAAGCATTGTCCCAACTACGATTTGAATCTTGTTCACATACTGTACCATGACAATCATGTCCATGATTATATCGATAATTTGGTTCTTCAACATCTACTGTAATACCACCTAGAGCATCAACAAGTTCAACAACGCCTTTGAAATTAATTTTTACATAATAATCAATGGTTATACCAGTAAGTTGTTCCATAGTATCAATTACACAACTAGTTCCATGAGCAGCAGATGAATTGATTTTATAATATGTTCCATTACGACAGGCAATTGGAACAAATGTATCTCTAGGAACGCTAAACATTGATGCGGTTAATGTTTTAGGATTAAAAGTAACTAATATCAATGTATCTCCGTTAAATGCAGCATTGGCATTTAAACCATCTTTTGGTGAATCAACACCCATTATTAATACGGAAAATGGTTCAGTTATTTTTTTATTACTTGTTATTTTTTTATCTTCATTTTTTCTTTTTTCACTATATTCATAAATGATTTTGGTTTCTTCTTCGATGTCAGGGAAATCTTCATCTCCACTAAATAGAGTAACATAATCATCTGACACGAATACAGCATCAACTTCACCCTCATACATAGCACTAATCATTGGTGTATAATCATCATATTCTTTTATTTCATTATCCAAGTTATATTTATTAATTATTTTTTTAGCTAATATATTTCCTTCAATGTCATCTTTATTTGACACCATACCAATAGTGCTTTCGGAAGTAAATTCTGTATCTTTAAGTGATATTAATAAAGATGTATATGTTACATATTCTTTTTCAGCAAAGTTATTTAATTTGTCATAAGCAAAGTTAAATATATAATTACCAATTCCAAATATAATAATAAAAATATATGTAAAAATTGTTAGTACTGTAAATAGCTTATATTTATGAGTTACTAGTTTAACTAGACTTACTAAAACATATATCAAGAACCATAAACTAAAGAAACATAATATGATTATTCTAATTAGTGTTTCAACATTTTTTAATCCCAATATGTTTTTAAATAGTAGGCCAAACAAAACTAGGTAAGCAATAAAAGCTATACTAAAAAATACTAAAGCAACTTTATTTGAGTTTTTAAGTTTTTTAAATAGTACTTTCATATTTACTCCTTATTTTATATGACTTTAATAATTATATAACATTTTTATTATAAAGACAATTAACAATTTCATATATTGTAGTGTTAAGTTCTTTACATTAAAGTGTTATCTTAACGTTTATATGACACTAGAAATGTGATATAATTTGTGATAAGGAAAGGGATAAGCATGAAAAAAACTATCAAAATTATAAGTTTTGTTTTATTACTAGTATTTTCTTTATTTATAAAGAATATTTTTGCTTATGCCTCATATGTAGGATATACCACTGGAGATGTTAATTTTAGAAAAAAAGCTACTACATCTAGTGGAGTATATTTAGAAATTCCTAAAAATACAGAAGTAATAGTATTAGATGCTAATCCAGTTACTGGATCAGGCTGTGGTTTTGGTTGGATAAAAATATCTTATGATGGAAAAACAGGATATGTTTGTTCTAGTTATTTATATGTAAATGGAGCAGATGCCTATAATAGACCTTGGACTTCTCCAAAAAGAGCTATTATTGGTGGAGCTAAATTTGTAGGAGCATCTTATATTAAAGTTGGACAATATACATCTTATTTAAAGAAATTTAATGTTGTAGGTTCTAATTTATATTCTCATCAATACATGGGAAATGTTAGAGCACCATGGAGTGAAGCTAAAACAAGCTTCAATGCTTATGCAAATGCTGGTATTATTAATAGTGCCCTTGCTTTTGCTATTCCAATATATGAGAATATGGAAGATTATTATACTTTAGAAGGTTCTAGTGCTGATACCACAGGATTAGATGTCGTTGAAGATGCAGCGTTTGAAGCAAAGCTGGATGCTCAGGGATTTCCAGAGAGTTATAAAAGAAGATTAAGATATATTCATAAGAAATATCCTAATTGGGTATTTGATTCAATTAAAACAAATCTAGATTTTGAAGATGTAGTTGAAAATGAATACGATATATGTGTTATAGATGGATCTAATACCGCATACCGAAATGAGAAAAACTATTCAACTGAAAAAGGATGGTATACAACTAGTAGGAAGACAGCTGCTTACTTCCTAGATCCAAGAAATTTTATCTTTGATGAAGAAAGAATTTTACAATTTGAAAAGTTATATTATAGCAATTTATATACTGAAAAAACTGTTCAAGCTGTATTAAACGGATCGTTTATGAGTGGTATATCAGCACTAGACAATCAATCTTATGCATCAATCTTTGTTGAAGCAGGCAAAATTAGTAATGTTAATCCAGTTTATCTAGCGTCATTATCTATTCAAGAAGTAGGTAGAAAAGTTGGAAAAGCTACTAGTGGTAATGAGTTTACTTATGAAGGAAAAACTTATAAAGGATTATATAACTTTTACAATATAGGAGCTTATGCTTCAGCATCTGTTCCTGTTTATGCCGGCCTTGTTTGGGGATCTGCTGGAATTCAGTTTGCTAGTAATCAAACTAATACAGCATCAGTAGTAGCTGTAGCCAATACGGTTAAAAAAGGAGACTTAAATGGTGATGATATTATTAATTCAGCCGACTTATTAAAAGTAAGACAACACTTATTAGGAACTAATATCCTAAAAGGTGATTATGAGAAATCTGCTGATATTGATGGTAATGGTGTAATAAACTCAGCCGACTTGCTTAGAATACGTCAACATTTGCTAGGAATAAAAGAGATTGATTAGTGGAGGGAATAATATGAAAAAGATAATAAAATACTTGTCTATAGCTTTCTTTGGATTTTTGCTTAATGCTATAGTTGTTTTAGCTGCACCATCTTCAAGCATTAGTGCCAATAAATCTAAAATAGAAGTTGGTCAAAGCGTAACTGCAACAGTAACTGTTAAAAATGCTGCAGCTTGGAATGTCCATATTAATGGTACAGGTAATACTAATGGATGTTCTAAAAATGAAGCTGATGCTTCATCAAACGGAAAGAATACTACTAAACGTTTTAGTGTAACATGTAGTGCTAATTCTACAGGTGTTATTAAAATTACATATAGTGGAGATGCTACAAGCGAAGATGGTAGTAATGTTAGATTAAGCGGATCTAAAACTATTACAGTTGTAGCAAAAAGACCTAAATCAACAAATAATAATTTAAAAGGTTTATCTGTAGAAGGCTATGAGCTTACTCCGGCATTTAATCAAAACACTTTAGAATATAGTGTGTCAGTTCCATCAACAGTTAATACTATTAAGATTAATGCTACTAAAGCTGATAATTATGCAAGACTAGCTGGAACTGGTGAATTTGAAGTTGTTGAAGGGCCTAATTTATTTAATGTCGTAGTAACTTCAGAAACAGGTGTTGAAAAAACTTATAAAGTTAATGTTATTGTTGAAGACAAAAATCCTATAGAAGTAAAAGTAAATGGTAAAACATATACATTAGTAAAAAATGCTAAGAGCTTAGTTGCTCCAGATAATTTTACTGAAACAACTGTAACAATTGATGGAATAGAAATACCAGGATTTTACAATGAAAAAACTAAATATACTTTAGTTGGTTTAAAAGATGCTTCTGGCAACATTGGATTGTTTGTTTATGATAATGGTAAATATTTTACTTATAATGAGATAAAAGCAGATGCTACTTCGATAGTGGCATTAGATGTTCCAGAAACATTAAAAGGTTACAAAGAAAAAGAAATAACAATTGATGAATTTAAAATAAAAGCGTTAGTTACAAAAGATGATTCAAGATTTGCAATAGTATATGGTGTAAATGTTGTAACTGGGGACAAAGGCTATTACAAATATGATTTAGATAATAAAACAATTAGTAGATATGATGATGAAATGGTTTTATTATTACAAAATAAAAACAAGGCTATATCATATATAATGCTAGGTGCTTGTGGAGCAGCTGGAGTATTCTTTATCTTAACTATTGCGTTAGCAATTGCTAATAAAAGAAAGAAAAAATTAATTGAAAAAGTAATTGAATTAAATGAAAAGAAGGCTGAAAAGCCAGTAAAAAGGGTTAAAACTCCAAAGAAAGTAGAAGAACCAAAAAAAGAGATAGAAGAAGTAAAAGAAGAACCAGCTAAATCTGAAGAGGTAGCCGAAGATACTGAAGTTTATGATCTTTTTGGAGATGATAAGAAAAAGAAAAAGTCAAAGAAATAGTCTTTGACCTTTTTTAGAGAGGTTTATTATGAATATCTATATTGATTTTGATGGAACGCTATTTGATACAGATAAATTTTATAAAGAATTCTTAAATATCTGTAAATCTTATAATGTAGAAGAAGCAAAAGTTTTTAATATTAGAAATGAATCACAAGATTTATTTAATTTAGATGCTTTAGCATTAAAGATTAAAGATAGATTCAATTTAGATGATGACTTTATTAATAAGGTTAATAGCTTATATGATTCTAAATATCTTTATGATGATGTTATTAATTTTTTAGAAAAATATTATAAAAAATATAATTTATATATGCTTACTTTTGGAGAGGCTAACTATCAAATCAAAAAAATAAACTCAACTAATCTTAATAAATATTTTAAAGATATTATCATAACTACTGATAAAGGTCATGAAGATATTGATTATGAAAATAGTTGGTTTATTGATAATAATCCCAGGGAGATAGAAAAAATACATAATGCTGGTGCAACTAAAATAATAAGAATAAAAAGAAAAGATGATTCCCATTTTAGTTTAATATGTAATGTTAAAGTAAAAGAATATTTTGCATTTGATGACATAGATGTGTTATAATCTTTGAGGAATAAAAAGAGCTTTTAAAATAATATATATTAAGGAATGATAAAATGAATAAAAAAGTAGTAGTATTTGGAGGAGGAACTGGCCTTAGTTGCCTTCTTAAAGGATTAAAAGAATTCCCACTAGATATCACAGCTGTAGTATCTGTATGTGATGATGGGGGATCTGCTGGAAGATTAAGAGATGAGTTTGATACTGTAGCAATGGGAGATATAAGAAGAGTATTAGTTGCTATGTCTAATGAGGAAAGCACATTAGATAAAGTATTTAATTATCGCTTCGATAAAGGTTCTTTAAAAGGACATACAGTTGGTAATATTTTCCTAACTGGTCAAACAATGATATCTGGTTCTTTACAAAAAGCTATAGAAGATTTAAATAATATTTTCTCATTAAGGGGAAAAGTTATGCCTTTTACAGAAGATAAAGTAGTACTTATGAGTAAAATGGATGATGGCTCTATAGTAGAAGGAGAGCATAATATTACTAAATCTCCTAAAATCATAAAAGAAGTTTATTATAAAGAAGAACCTGATGTAAATGATGAATTAGAAGAAGAAATTAAAGATGCAGATATGATCGTATTATCAATGGGTAGTTTATTTACTAGTGTAATTCCTAATTTATTAAGTAAAGAAGTTGTTGCTGCTATAGATAGTAGTAAAGCAAAAATTGTTTATTGCTGTAATTTATTTACGCAACCAGGTGAAACAGATGGATTTAAAGTAAGTGATCATATTAAAGTATTAAATAGTTATTTAAATGAAAAGAAGATTGAATATGTCATTGCTAATGGTAATCAAATTGATCCAAAAATAGTAGCTAAATATGCCAATGAAGAGCAAAAAGATCCAGTTATCTTAGATTATGATGAAACTAAAAAATTAGATGTATCTGTTATATCAGATAGTAATTTGTTATATGTAGATAATGGAGTTTTAAGACATGATTATATGAAACTAGGTTATTTAATATATTCAATTGCTTTAAATTACGAAACTATGCTTAATAATAGATATAGTAGAATAAGAAACAAGATGTAATTATCTTGTTTTTATTTTATATAATATGATATCATTCAACTAGGTGAGTAGTCATATGAAAAAAGACTTAAGAATAGAAAAAATGCGTATTATAGCTTGTTTAATGGTAATACTTACACATGTGTCTGCAAGAATATATGAAGGTTATACAATCGGTTCATATAATTGGCATATTTTTAATATATATGATTCTCTAAGTAGAGCAGCAGTTCCTGTATTTGTTATGATAAGCGGAATACTTCTTTTAGATAATGCTAAAAAGCTATCAATTAAAAAAATCTATAGCAAATATGTTCCAAAGATGGTTTTAATACTGGTATTTGGTTCGCTTTTATATGCTTGCTGGAGAGCTTATGGATTAAACAATATTGATCAAAACTGGAAAGCGATTATTAAAGAGACTATCAAAGGTCCAAGTCATTTATGGTATATATCAGTTATTCTTTATATATATATTATGGCACCATTATTAAGAAAAATAACTGCAAAGGAAGACCCAAATACTGCAAAGTATTGTTATTGGATTTTTATGGTGTGTAGTTTGTTTATATCTATAAAAGGTTCATCTTATTTACCATATTATAAGTACACTAGCATGATGTTTAATAAGATTTATTTTAGCAATATTTTATTTTGGTTTAGTTACTGTTTGTTGGGATATTATATTTTTAAAACAAATCATTTAGATAAGTATAAATGGTTAAGTTATTGTTTAGGAATATTTGGATTAATTAGCTGTATTCTACTAACAGCATATTCATGTCGTGTTATGAATGTCAACAATTTTATCTATTATGATAATTTTGGTTTTCCAGTTTATTGTATGGCTATTGCATTAATCTATTTGATGAAAAATATGAAGGTTAAGGATAGTTCTAAATTAATACCTGTTTTATCTTCAACTACTTTAGGTATTTATGTTATTCATATGATTTTTGTTCAATTTATATTGTATAAACTTAATTATGATTTAGCTAGCACACATATTATTTATACAGTTCCTTTAATGGTATTGGTAGTATTTGTAATATCATTTATAATTACCTTTATCTATAAGAAAGGTATATTCTTTATTAAGAAAGCAATAAAACACTAATTAATTATTTGGTTATGCTAAATAATTATGTTATACTAAAAAGGATGAGGTATTTGGTATGTATAAAACAATTTTTAAATATTTAGAAAACACATGTATAAAGAATCCTAATAAAGTTGTTTTTTCTGATTCAACTAGAGAAATTACTTATGAAGAGTTCTTAAAAAGTAGTAAAAGCCTTGCTACTGAAATATTAAATTATAATTTGTATAATAGCCCAATTGCTATTGTTTTAGATAACAATATTAAATGTTTAACTAGTATGATGGCTATAAACTTTAGTGGTAATTATTACACTGTTATAGATAGCAAGATGCCAGTAGATAGAATGGAAAAGATTTTTTCTACTTTGCATCCAAGTCTTATTATTACGGATGATAAAAACATTTCTAAAATAAATGAAATAAAAAATACAGATATTATCAATATTGATAGTATTAACAATAAGATTAATCAAAAGAAACTTGATGAAATATATGATAATATTATTGATACTAATCCAATGTATATTTTATTTACATCTGGTTCAACTGGAGTACCAAAAGGTACAGTACTTACTCATAAAGCTGTTATTACTTATATTATGTGGTATATAAATACTTTTGATATTAATAAAAAAACAGTTTTTGGAAGTCAGACACCATTTTACTTTAGTATGTCAGTATCTGATGTATTTTCAACAATGGTTAGTGGAGCAACACTTCATATAATACCTAAAATGATGTTTTCTTTTCCAATTAAATTAATTGAATATATGAATGAAAAGAAGATTAATACTATTTATTGGGTTCCATCTGCATTATCAATAGTTGCTAGTTTTAAAACATTAGATTATCAAGTTCCAAAGTATTTAAAAAAAGTTTTATTTGCGGGTGAAGTAATGCCAATGAAACATTTAAATTATTGGATGAATAAGATACCTAATGCTATGTATGCTAACTTATTTGGACCTACTGAAACTGTTGATATTTGTTCTTATTATATTGTTAATAGGAAGTTTAAAGATGATGAAGTATTACCAATAGGAAATAAGTGTGATAATTGTGATTTACTAGTTATTAATGAAGATAATAAAGTAGCAAAAGAAGGGGAAGAAGGAGAACTGCTAGTAAAGGGAAGCTTCTTAAGTGCAGGTTATTTTAATAATCCTAAAAAGACTTCTGAAGTATTCGTTCAAAATCCTTTAAATGATGCTTATCCAGAAATAGTTTATAGAACAGGGGATATCGTTAAATACAATAAACGTGGTGAACTTGAATATGTATCTAGACGGGATTTTCAAATAAAGCATATGGGATATCGAATTGAACTTGGAGAAATAGAAAGTGCTATTAATTCTTTAAAAGATATTAACATATGTGCATGTATATATGATTTTGATAAATCAAATATAGTGTTATTTTATCAATCAAATGGTTTAACTGTTGAGGATGTTGTATCTTTAGTTAATAAGAAAGTACCTAAATATATGGTTCCTCAAAGAATTATTAAATTAAAACAAATACCATATAACAGTAATGGAAAAATAGATCGTAAACAATTAAGTGAAGATTATAAGAAAGGAATGTATAACAATGAATAAATTAATTGATATTTTAAACGATATTAAGCCAGGAGTAGATTTTGAAAAAGAAACAGCACTAATTGATAATGAAATAATTAGTTCATTTGATATTATTACAATTGTTGCTAGAATTAATGAAGAATTCGATATAGATTTTCCAGTTAACGAAATCATTCCTGAAAATTTCAATTCTGCTAAAGCTTTATACGAAGTTATTTGTAAAATAGAAAACGAATAGAAATAAGGTGTTGCTATTATGAGTTTCATTTCAATCGAATACTGTATGTTTTTGCTAATATTAGCAATGCTTTATTATGTTTTTCCACTTAAAAAAAGATGGATAGTATTATTAGTAGGAAGTTTTATTTTCTACTATCTTTCTAGTGGAAAACTATTATTCTTTTTAGTATTATCAATACTATCAATATATGCTTGTGGACTTCTAATAGATAGAGAAAACCTCAAAGTAGATGTATTAGATGATAGTTTATCTAAAGATGAAAAAAAAGAAATTAAGAATAAATCTAAATCTAAAAAGAAATTAATTGTTTTAGGGGCAATTTTGTTTAATTTTGGAATATTAGTTTTTCTAAAGTATTCACCATTTTTATTTTCTAATATAAATGTAATACTTACAAAATTATCACTAAAACCATTAACTATAAATAGATTTATATTGCCACTTGGAATATCTTATTATACCTTAATGGCAGTTAGTTATGTTGTTGATGTTTATCGTGGCAAAATAAAAGCTGATGAGAATCTAGGAAGATTATCATTATTCTTATGTTTTTTCCCACAAATGGTAGAAGGACCAATTTGTAATTATTCTGATACTGCAGATGCATTATATAACGGTCAAAAATTTGATTTAGGCAATTTAGAAAGAGGATTTTATCTAATCCTTTTAGGTGTTTTTAAAACTTTAGTTATTGCTCATAGAGCAGGAATATTTGTAGATAGTGTATTTAATTCAAATCCTAGTGGTTTTATAATTTTTTTAGGAGCAGTATTTTATACTATTCAAATATATGCTGATTTTTCAGGATGTATGGATATCGTTAGCGGAAGTGCATCTATGTTTAATATAAAGATGCCAGAAAACTTTAGAAGACCTTTCTTCTCAAGAAGTATTCAAGAGTTCTGGCGTAGATGGCATATTTCTTTAGGAACATGGATTAAAAATTATATATTTTATCCAATTTCTTTAAGTAAAATTAATATGAAAGTAAGTAGCTTTTTAAAGAAAAACTTACCTAAATGGTTAGGGTCTTTCTTAGTAATTGCTTTTCCGTTACTATTTGTTTGGATGTATAACGGAATATGGCATGGCTCTAGTTGGAAATATATTTTCTATGGACTTTATTATTACTTTTTAATAATGAGTGGTATTTTATTTAAACCACTTACTACTAAATTAAAGAATGCTTTAAAACTAAAAGAAGAAAGTAAATTATTAATTGTTGTTGATGTTTTAAGAACTACTTTATTAGTAGTAATAGGAATGCTTATTTTTAGATCTAAATCATTAGTTAATTTCTTTACTTTATTTAAGAATATGTTTGCAAAAGGTAGTATAAATATTTATGCTTTTGATATTGTGCTATTCGATTTGTTAGTGCTAGCTATATATGTAATAATTCTATTTGTTGTTGGCTTAATTCAGGAAAAACACGGCTACGTTTATGACAAATTATGTAAGAAAGACATTGTTCGCTATATAGTATTTACCATTTTAATAATTGGAATAATTGTATTAGGAGTCTATGGTGAAGGATACGATGCATCTAACTTCATCTATGGACAATTCTAGGGGGTATCATATGAAAAAGATAATTATAATAGTATTATTTCCAATAGTAGTTTCATTAATATTGTTTTTGATATCTCCTATATTTGTTCCAAAATGGACAAGTGGCGATGAAAATCATGTAACTCAAATAGTAAGAGGCTATTATGCTGAAAAGAAAAATTCATTAGATGTTTTATTTATGGGCAATAGTGATATGTATAGAGGAGTAATTCCAATTGAATTATATGAACAGTATGGAATAGCAAGTTATTCTTATACATCGCCTGGTCAAAGAGCATGGACTAGCTATTATGTGCTATTAGATGCTCTAAGAAGTCAACATCCAGACGTTATCGTATTTAATGTAGATGGATTGCAATTTACTAATCACAGTACTAGTGGATGTTATCGTAAAAGCTTTGATAATATGCAACTAAGTTTAACAAAAATAAAAGCTTTAATGGATCCAACTTACGAGTTTACTTTAGCTGATAAATTATCGTTTATTTTCCCAGTATTTAGATTCCATTCAAGAATATCAGAAATAACTAAAGAAGATTTTAAAAATGCTTATGGATATAAACCTTATGCTGAAAAAGGCTATGATATGATTGTTAGAGTACGAGGATATAAATATGGTAGTAAGTACATGGATGATAAAGGTGAGAAGTATGAAATACCAGAAACTTCTATTAAGTATTTAAATATGATTAAAGAAAAATGCAAAAAAGAAAATATAACTTTAATATTAACAGAAATACCATCTGCTGATTCTTGGTCACTTGCTCAAAGCAAAGCTTTTCAAAAGTATGCTAAAGATAATAATTTAACTTTCTTAGATTTTAATTTGATTTTAGATGAATTAAACTTCGATTGGTCAAATGACACTTGCGATAGAGGAGATCATTTAAATATTTATGGAGCTAAGAAAGTAACTAAATATATGGGAGAATATTTAAAAGCAAATTATAAGTTACCTGATCGAAGAAAAGATAGTAAGTATAAAACTTGGAATAAACAAGTAAAAGAATACTATAAAGATGTGGAAAAAGCTTTAAATGAAGTATAAGTTAGATATAATTAATATCAATGATATATCTAAAGAAGAATCTGATGAGATATTAAATAAATTAAGCAAGGTAGATAAAGATAAATATTATAAGATGCCAAATGAAAGAGCAAAGCATTTCTTGGCAGGGAGATATCTATTAAATAAAAATCTTATTGATATTTCAAAAATATACTATTTAGATAGAAAGCCGGTTGTTAATTTTCCTTGTTTTAGTATCAGTCACTCAGATGATTTAACAGTAGTTGCAATAAGTGATGAATTAATTGGCGTAGATATTGAGAAAATTAGAGAAGTTGATGATAAAATTAGTAATGTTTTAAAAGTTGACAAAAAAGATGCTATAAAAGAATTTACTAAAAGAGAAGCTTATATAAAGCTAAATGGTTTAGGAATGAAAAACATTAATGATGATATATCTTCATGTGAGTTTATTATCAAGGAGTATAATGATTACTATATTACTGTCGCATATAAAAAGAATAAGTAGGGTATTACGTCTTTATAAAAAAAAGATTATATGTTAAAATAAAGGTGATAGGTTGATTTAAATGAAAGATGATATAAAAAATATAAAAAACATAAAAGATATTAAAAATATTTTTGCTAACATATTTCCAATTTTCTTTAAAAATAAGAAGAATATTGGTTATATCTCTTTCGTGTGTTATAGATATGAAAAAAAATATCGAAAAATAAAATTCGATAGATACATGAAAATTAGGGGTATACTTTACCCAATTAAGTTTTTCCTTGGTAGAGGAATAAGAATAGGTTTTGGAAAATATCATTATTATTTTAATATTGCTAAAGTGAGTATTCCGGTAGAAGATTTAAAAATTCTACCTCCCCAAAATCTTTGTATTATTCGTTTCATAAAAGATGACTTAATGTTAAAATTTCCAGTAGTATATAATGCTATTTATTATAATAAATATATTGGAAAAACTGGACCTGTTTATAAATATCCTACTGGTGATTCAGTTTGTTATTTTAGACAAACAAGAATGAATTCTATAGCTATTACGGTAAGAGAAAGCAATGTTACAGATCAAAAGATAATGTCTTTAAAGGTTTTATTGGCTAAAATAGTATCGTTTATTTATCCTAAAAATAACATCATATTATTATATGAAAAAGAATCTAACAAGTATGAAGAAAGTGCTAGAACTGTTTATGAAAGATTAATAGATTTAGGATATAAAAATGCTTATTTTGTAATAAGAAAAACTAGTAATCATGTTCTATTTATAGAAGATAAATATAAAAAGAATATAGTTTATTCTTTTACATTTAAACATTTCTTATATTATTTTAAATGTCGCAAATTTATTGGTACAGAAACGATTCCACATTCAATTGAGCTTAGGACCAAAAATTCTCTTTTAATGAGAAAAATGATTAAGAAAAAATATAAGCAAGTTTTCTTACAACATGGTGTCATGTATATGATTGCTTTAAATCCTACTAGTAGAGGAGCATTTATGAAGGGTGGCAATGAAATGCCGTTGGATGCTAAAATAGTTGTTTCTTCAAAATTAGAAAGACAACACTTTGTTGATTTAGGAGGATTTAATAAAAGAGATTTATATGTTACAGGGCTTCCTTTCTATGATAGAACTATTAAAAAACCAGATGCTAATAAAATAGTTATAATGCTTACAGTTCGTATTTGGGAGATGAATCTTTTAGAAAATGATTATAAAGAATCTAAGTATTATCAAATGATTCGAAGTATTTTAGATAACATTCCTAAAAAATATAGAAAGAATGTCTATGTATTACCTCATCCATTATTATTGGATAAGTTTAAAAATAGTGATATAACTGTTCCAGAGATTATATCATACGATAAAATCTTAGAAGATACGGCGTTATTAATAACTGACTATTCTTCAATAGCGTATTCAGCTTTCTATAGAGGAGCTAATGTAATATTTTGTTGGGAAGAATTAAAACAATGTATGAAACATTATAATAGTCATTTAATGTTAAATGGAAGAAATGCTTTTGGTGATATTAGTAGAAAGTATAGTGATTTACCAGAATTAATTGAAAAAAATTATCTAACTGAGCAATCACCAAAATATAAAAAACGTTATAAAAAAATTGTTGAATTTGATGATAATAAAAATACAGATCGTTTAATAAAGTGTCTAAAAAAAGATAAATTTATTTAGGAGAGTTTTATGGGAATACTAATTTTTATATTTAAACTAAATTTAAGAGTTGTATATTTCTTTTTAAAGCTATTAAAGACAAATAAAAATAAAATAGTTTTTTTAAGCCGACAGAGTAATGAAAAGTCTATCGACTTTGTTTTAATGGAAAAAGATATAAAGAAAAGATACCCTAATATAAAATTAGTAATTTTAACTAAAACTTTAACTAAGAAGCATGCTGTATCATATTACTTTCATATTTATAGACAAATGTATCATTTAGCCACAAGCAAAGTTTGCCTTGCTGATACTTATATTATCCCTATATCAGTATTAAAGCATAAAAAAAGTTTGACAATTATAGAACTTTGCCATGGTATAGGTAATATTAAAAAATTTGGCCATCAAATATTAAAAAAAGAATCCGGCAAGGGCGAAACTATTAGTAAACTTATGAATATGCATGGAAATTATGATTACGTAATTACTACTAGCGAGGAAACTAATAAGTTTTATAGTGAGGCATTTAATATGCCTATAGAGAAAATGATTCCAATAGGTAATCCAAAAATAGATTACATATTAAAAATAAAAGACAAGAAAAAACAAGTATTAAAAAAATATCCAAAGTTAAAAGATAAACCTGTAATATTATATGTTTCAACATTTAGAAGATATAACGATGATTATTTAAAGAAGTTTGTAAATAATGCATTACTTGATAAATATAATGTTATTATTAATATTCATCCAGTAACCTATAAATATCACCCTGATATTGATAAATTCATTACAGACGATAGAATTTATAGATGCCCTGAGTTTAATACTCAAGAATTACTTAGTGTAGCTGATATTGCTATCACTGATTATTCATCATTTGTGTTTGAAAGTTCGATTTTAGAAATACCAACATATTTATATGTTCCCGATTATGACAAGTATGTTTCTAAAAATGGACTTAATGTGGATATATTTAAAGAACTTCCTAATGTAGTATTTAAAGATGCTAAAAAAATGTGGGAAGAGATTAATAAGAATAAATATGATAAAAAGATAATTAGAGATTTTAAAAACAAATATGTTTCTAATTGTGATGGGGATGCGACTAAAAAACTAGTTGATTTTATGATAGATAAAATGAGATAATAAAACATGAAGTGTTGTACAAGGGAGTGTAGTATATGAATAATTATAAGTTTGCATTTTCAGTAATAATGAGTGTGTATAATGTTGAAGATTACTTAGAAGAAGCAATATTAAGCATTATTAAACAGGATGTTGGTTTTGAAAAAAACATACAATTAATATTAGTAAATGATGGTTCGATAGATAATTCAGAAGAGATTTGTTTAAAATATCAAAAGATGTATCCTAAAAATATCGTTTACAAAAAGAAAAAAAATGGTGGATTATCTTCTGCTAAAAACGTTGGACTAAAATATATTGAAGGAAGATATGTTAACTTTTTCGATTCGGATGATACATTACCTTTAAATACATTTAGAGAAGTATTTAGATTTTTTAAGAGAAATGCTATTTGCGTTGATTTTGTTTGTATTCCTTTAGTGTTTTTTGAAGCTCAAGAGGGATTGCATCCAAAATATCAATATATGGGAGAAAAAAATAGAATAATAGATTTAACATCTGAACCATATAATTATGTACTATCAGGTGCTTCTTGTTTTTATAAAAAAGAAATATTTGATTCATTTAGATTTGACGAAAGTTATGTAGGAGAAGAAGATACTTTATTAAATTTTACTATATTTAAGAATAATCCTCGTTTTGGATATGTTTGTGAAAGAGGAGTTCAATACAACTACCGTAAGAGATTTAGTCAAAATTCAATAGGTGACACTGCAAAGATTAATCCTATAAGCTATGAAACAGTAATTAAATTACTAGACCAAGTTATTCCAAAAAATGGAATTTTAAGAAGATATGAACAAGAATTAATTATTTATGAATTAAGATCTAGGTTAAAAACAATATCTAAAAATATGTTTGAGGATGGTAAAAAGTATAGTAATATTCTTGATACATATGTAAAATATATAAAAAGATTAAATAGTGATTATCTTGTTTTTGATAGTAAATTTTGTGAAACTGTTGAACAAAAAAAGCTTTTTTTAAATCTTGGAGAGTTTGATTTTAATAGCTTTAGTGACTACCTATTTACTAATACCGATGTGACTATTCAAAGATTTGATACGCAAAATGGAAAGCTATACATTGATATATCGTTTTATAACTACGAAGTATCTACATTAGATATGTGTATTTTGCTTAATAATAATATATTAGAACCTGTCGAATCAAAAGATTTTAATTCTCCTTTAGATTGCATGTATGGAGAGTTTGATATCGACAAAACCCATTTAAGAAAATATGAAATAGATATAAAGAATAAAATGGATTTAAAAATGATTTTATTAGATAAATCTTCTCAAAAATACTATCCGATGAGACGCGTAAGATTAAATGGTAAGATAAGGATAAATGCGTTTAATTCAAGTTTTTATTATAAAGACTTTAAGATTATATTTAATAGAAGAAAATTGGCAATTAAAAAAATAAAGAATCCTAAAAAATCATTTTTAAAGAGCAATTTGTTAACCATTTTAAGAATCTTTAAGGAATACAAAAAATTACCTTTAAGTAGGTTATATAATAAATTAAACAAAAAATATATCTTAATCAACGATAGGTTAGATAAAGCTGGAGATAATGGAGAGGCTTTGTTTAAATATATAAACAAAAATCTTCCAAAAATAGCTAAGAAAACATATTTTGTGGTTAGCAAAGATAGTTCTGATTATAAAAGACTAAAGAAATATGGGAAAGTAGTTGGCACTGGAAGTTTAAAACATAAAAAATTGTTTTTAAATGCTTCTCATATTTATAGCTCTCATACGATGCCACATTTTTATAACGCTTATGCTCCTGAACAATTATTCTTCTATCGCGATTTGTTTGATTACAAATTTATATGGCTTCAACATGGTATTACTCAAAATGATATTAGCAAAGCAGCCAATCGATATTTAAAAAAGATTGATTATGTTATAACATGCACCAATCCTGAAGCAAAAGAATTTTTAAAAGAGAAATATTGCTTTGATAATGATCAAATATTGTTAACCGGTTTTGCAAGATATGATTACTTGGATAATAATAGTAAAAATATAATTACTATTGCTCCAACTTGGAGGAGAGGTTTTGGCTCTGATATTCCTAAAAGAGAAGATTTTATTAATACGGATTATTATAAAAACTATAGCTTATTATTAACTAATAAAGAATTGATTAAAGTTATTAAAGACAAAGATATTATAATTAATTTTGTTATTCATCCTGAAATGAAGAATTATTATGACGAGTTTTTAAAGTTAGAAAGTGATAATGTAAAAATTGCTGATATCAATACTGTCAATTATTCAAAAGTTTTTTCTGAATCAAAATTGTTTATAACTGATTATTCAAGCACATTTTTTGATTTTGCATATTTAGAAAAACCTGAGGTGTTTTTCCAATTTGATAAGGAAAAGTTTTTCTCACTTCATTATAAAAAAGGATACTTTAATTTTGAAACTGATGCATTTGGAGATGTTGTTAACAGTTCAAACGAATTAGTTAAAAAAATAATATATTATATTGAAAATGATTTTAAAATGGAGAAAAAATATCAAGATAGAATTAATGAAACATTTAAATATCATGATAAGAATAACTCAAAAAGAATAATTAATAAAACTTATACAGAAAATAAGAGATAAGAGTTTACTTATATATTGATTCTTATTTCTTTTTTTGTCAAATATGGAGGATAAGATTTTATGAAAGAAGAAAGAAATTATGGTATAGACTTATTGAGATTATTATCTATGCTTATGATAGTGGTTTTACATTTATTAGGACATGGTGGAGTTTTAAGAGGAGCTACTCTTGGAAGTTTACAATACAAGATAGTGTGGCTTATTGAAATAATGGCTTTTGGTGCTGTAAATATATTTGCTTTAATTAGTGGATATGTTGGATATAATAAAAATGATGGTTTTGTAAAAAGATTTATTAAACTATATTTAGAAGTGCTTTTTTATAGTGTTGGTTTATTCTTATTAGTATCTATACTAAGTAACCAACATATTAGCCTTATAGAACTAATTAAATATTGTCTTCCAATTATATTTAATAAATATTGGTATTTTACGGCCTATTTTGGCCTATATTTACTAATGCCTGTACTTAACAAAGGAATTGAAAATGCCGATAGCAAATACTTAAGGACAATAGTAATATTTATCATCTTGCTTTTTTCAGTAATTAACATTTTTACTAACAGCTTTAATTTAAACGGAGGATATTCAGTTATTTGGCTAGTTCTTCTTTATATTATCGGTGGTTCAATAAAAAAGACAAACGCCTTGAAAAAGATCGGCATTTTACCGTCATTAATAATAGTCGCTTTTCTAGTAGGTATTACTTATTATATTAAAATCTATGGAAAAGATATAACAATTTTGACTTTAACATTTAAACACGACAATGTATTAAATTATACTTTTCCTACTATTTTAATAATGGCTATAATGTTAATTAATATTTTCTCAAAGATTCATTTTTCTAATGTTTTGAAAAAAATTATTACATTTTTGGCAAGTTCTAGTTTTGCAGTATATTTAATAAACGATCATCCGTTGGTTCGAGAAACTTATCTAAAAAACAAATTTTTATTCTTGCTGGATTGGCGTATACTAAAAATAGTGATTTTTATAATAGTATTTGCTATTGCTTTTGTTATTATTGCAATTTTGATTGACAAAATTAGAAGAGCAATATTTAAAATTTGTTGTATTGATAAAGGACTTAATAAGTTTATAAAGAATTAGTGATGGCTAATTTCTTTTGAGTTTAAAACAATAATATGTTAAAATATTTAAGGAAATATGGTGATAAAGATTTGAAAAAGTTTATTAATAATATGAAAAAATATAATAAGTATGCAATCAGAAGTGCTAAAGCTGAGCTAAAAAGTGAAGTGGCAGATTCTTATCTTAACTGGTTATGGTGGATTATAGAACCATTTTGTTTTATGGTTATTTATACCTTTGTATTTGGCTATGTATTTAAAAATAATACGCCATACTTTGCGTCATTTGTAATGTTAGGTTTAGCTTTCTATGATTTCTTTAGTAGAATGGTTACTGGATCACCTAATTTGATTATAAATAATAGAGGCTTAGTAACTAAGGTTTATATTCCTAAATATATACTATTATATTCTAAATCATTAACTTATTTATTTAAAATGTTTATTTCTATAGCAATAGCTTTTGCATTAATGGCATTTCAACATGTCCCATTTACGTGGCATATAGTCTTAATTATTCCAGTTATACTTGTGTTATATGTGGTATCTTTTGGAATTGGAGTTATCTTAATGAACTTTGGAGTATTCTTAAACGACCTTGCTAATTTGGTTAGAATTGGTATGAGAATGGTGTTTTACTTATCTGGAGTTTTCTATGATTTAGAATCTAGAGTAAGCGGACAATTAGGGTATTTCCTTTTAAGATGTAATCCTATAGCACTATTTATGCAACAAGCAAGAAAAGTTGCAATTTATGGTAAAAGTTTATCTTTTGGTGTATTGGGACTATGGCTATTAGTTGGGTTAATATTATGTATGATAGGAATTCATAATATTCATAAAAATGAGAATAGTTATGCGAAGGTGATATAATGACAAAAGCAAAAAAGAATATTGCAATTACAGTTGATAATTTGCACATTATATATCGTGGTTTAAAGAAGACTTCTATTAGAGCATCATGGAGAAACTTTGGACATAAAGTTGAAAGGTTTCATGCTCTAAAGGGTGTGTCTTTTGAAGTTGAAGAAGGCAAAATTCTTGGTATTATTGGTAAAAATGGTAGTGGTAAATCAACTATGCTAAGAGCAATTGCCGGAATATTTTCACCAGATAAAGGAAGCATAGATTTGCATGATAATACAATATCATTGCTTTCTATTGGAGTAGGTTTTAACCCAAAATTAACTGGTAGAGAGAATATCTATTTATCTGGAATGTTATTAGGATTCTCTGAAGAGCAAATAGCTGAAAAAGAAAAAGAAATAATTAAGTTTGCTGATATTGGAGATTTTATTAGAAAACCTGTTAAAACTTATTCGTCAGGAATGTATTCTAAGTTAGCTTTTGCAATAACAGCAATATTAGAAACTGATATTATGTTAATAGATGAAGTGTTATCAGTTGGTGATGTTAAGTTTAAAGAAAAAAGTTACAATAAAATGAAAGAATTAATTTCTGATACTCATCGTACTGTTATTATTGTATCTCATAGTTTGGACACAATTGAAGAACTATGTGATAGAGTATTATGGCTAAATGATGGTGAAGTAATCGAAATCGGTGAACCAGAAAAGGTAATTCCAAAATACAAAGAGTTTATGAACAAATTAAAGTAATGTGGGGGATAATTATATGAAAAAAAAGACTGAAGAAGTGGATTTAATAAAAAAGCAAAACAAAAAGTTAAAAGTAATTTGCTTACTATTAAGTATTATAGTGCTTTTAGGAGTAGCCGGAGCGGGTACTTTAGGATATTTATTCTTTCATAAAGATGTAGCTAAAAAGAGTAAAGTTATTCAAGAAGTAATAAAAATACGAAAAAAGATTCATCAAAGTCAAAAAGATTATGGCAAAGAATATTTTGAAAATCATCATAACGCATCTTATAAAATTGATTTATATGATGGAAAAGAAGATATGCATGCCACTCATCCTAAAGTTTTAAACTTTGAAAAAAAGTGGAATGGTTATAAGTATTGGATGGTTTATTCCCCATATCCATATATGAATGATGAATATGAAAATCCTTGGCTAGTTGTAAGCAATGATAAGATACATTGGAAAACTCCTAAAGGATTAACAAATCCGATTGAGCAAAAGCCAAATAATTATGAACATGGAAAAGTATACAATTCTGATCCACATATTCTTTATAATAAAGATACTGATAAAATGGAACTATACTTTAGATATGTAGATGATATTAATGATAGAGTAATTATATATAGAAGAACTTCTAGTGATGGAGTTAAATGGTTAGATAAAGAAGAAATAATAACTCATAAGCGTTCTAAAATAGATTTTATGTCACCGGCTGTTATTTATGATAATGGCGTATATAAAATGTGGTTTGTAAATAGAAACAAAACCCCATATTATATAGAGAGTAAAGATGGATATAATTATTCGGATCCAGTCAAGATAGATCTTAATTATCCTATTCCAGGTATAAGAACATGGCACTTAGATGCTATAAAGACTGAAAATGGTTATGAACTTTTAGTTAGTGCTTATCGTAATCATAAGGATCGTAATTCAATGAATTTATATCATTTTGTTTCTAAAGATGGTATTAATTTTAAAAAAGGTACAATAGTTTTAAGGCCATCTATATCATCTTGGGATAATAAAGGTTTATATCGTAGTACGTTTATGTATGAAGATGGTGTTTATTATGTTTATTACTCAGGAATATCAATGGGTAATGAACGTGGAATAGGACTTTCATTTGGCTCAGATATTAACAATTTGATAGGAAGTACAATTAAAAAGGATAATAACTAAATATTATCCTTTTTTATATGATATTTCTTTAAAAAGAACGGATTATGGAGTATAATGAAAATGTGAGGTATTTATATGAGTTATATCGTCAATGGACACAATATATTTATGGTATTATTAATAACTTTTATAACAAGTTTATTATTTGTTCCAATAGCAAAAAAAATTGCTCTTCATGTTGGAGCAGTAGATAAACCAAATAACAGAAGAATAAATAAAGTTGCAATGCCAACACAAGGTGGACTAGCTATTTTTGCATCATTTATATTAGGCTTTATTTTATATGGTGGATTAAATTATCAAATGATTGCTATTTTAATAGGTGGCTTTATATTAATTGTCACGGGATTAATTGATGGTATTAATCCAATTAGAGCACTTTATAAATTTGCTGCTCAAATATTAGCTGCTGCTGTTGTTGTAATATATGGTGGTATTTATTTATCCAAGTTATCATTTTTAGGACTTTATTTAACATTTCCACCTATCGTTGGTTATTTAATATCAATTTTATTTATTGTAGCAGTAATAAACGCAATGAACTTAATAGATGGTTTAGATGGATTGTGTGGAGGAATATCATCAATTTATTTTGCATCTATAGCTATAATAGCATTGTTACTAAATAGAGTTGGTGGTTTAGATATTATCCTTGCTATCATTATGTTAGGTTCAACATTAGGATTTTTAGTTCATAATTTTCCGCCTGCTAAAATTTATTTAGGTGATACAGGAAGCATGTTTTTGGGATATATGATATCAGTTATAGCATTACTAGGATTTAAAGTAGCAACACTTACTAGTTTAGTAATTCCAATAGTAACTTTATCAATTCCTATTTTTGATACAACACTTGCAATATTAAGAAGAAAATTAAAAGGAGAATCTATTGGCAAACCTGATAAAGAACATTTTCATCATCAATTACTAAAGATGAATTTTTCTCCAAGAATGACTATTTTAATTATTTATATCATTGATATTTTATTTGCAGTTATGTCTATTTTGTTTGCAGTTGGTGATCAACAGCTTGCTATTTTACTATATATTTTAGTAATGATATTATTCTTATTTATGATATTAAAGACAGACATTCTATTTAAACATGGTGAAAAGCATGGAAAGTAGTGTATTAAGAAAGCTACAACAAGTTGAAATTGAAATATTAGATGAAGTAGTAAGAATTTGTAATAAACATAATATCAACTACTTTTTAGTTGGAGGGACATTACTTGGTGCAGTAAGACATAAAGGATTCATTCCGTGGGATGATGATATAGATATAGCTATGTTAAGAAGTGATTACGATTTATTTTTAAATGTAGCTAGTAAAGAATTAGATGAAAAGTATAAAATTCAACATTGGACTAATGATAAAAAGTATTATCTAAACTTTATTAAAGTAAGAAAAAAGAATACTTTATTAGAAGAAAAAAAGATGCAAAATGTTGATACTCAAAAAGAAATATTTATAGATATTTTTCCATTAGATAATATAGCTAGTAATTCTTTAGAATATTATAAGAAAAGAAGTAGATTATTTAATGTGTTAAGACCTATAATACTATGTAAAACAAATATAATAAGCAAAGATGAATTACCAAGTAAAGCATTATATTATTTGTTTTGCTGGTTTCCAAATCATTTATTATTAAAGATTCAAGATAAAGTAAGTAGAAAAGATAACAAGAAAGATACAAAGTATTTGGTATCTTTTCCAGGGTCTTATTATGAAAAAGAAATCATATCAAAGGAAGTATTATTTCCTTTAAAGAAAGTAGAATTTGAGAGAAAAAAATATAATTGCCCTAATGATGTAGATTCATATCTAAAAGATGTTTATGGTGATTATATGACTTTGCCACCAAAAGATAAAAGAGTGGCTCATTTACCACAAAAGATATTATTTGATGTAGAAAAAGGAGTATAGCAATGAGAAGTTCAAGAACTAAGAATGTCGCTAAAAACGTTGTGTTTAGTACTATTTTTCAAATGATTGCTTATGTAATGGGTTTTGTTGCTAGAACCTTTTTTATCAAGCTTTTAGGAGAAGAATATTTAGGTTTAAATGGAGTGTTTACCAATGTTTTAACTATTTTATCATTTGCTGAATTAGGTATAGGTACAGCTATTACATATTCTATGTATAAACCTTTAGCTGAAAATAACGAAAAGAAATTAAAACAATTAATCAATTATTATAAAAAGATTTATTTATTAATTGGAACGTCAATTCTAGTATTAGGAATACTATTTATTCCATTTTTAAGATTTATAATAACTGATGCTCCTAATATAAAAGAAAACTTAATAGTTATATATTTAATATTTGTTTTAAACTCAGCTATTTCATATTTTTATGCTTATAGAACATCTATTATAAGCGCTGATCAAAAGAATTATTTAATAATTGTATACAATAAAGTTTTTCATATTATTAGATTAATAGTACAAATTATTATATTAATATATTATAAGAATTACTATGTATATTTATTAATTGAAACTATATCATTATTCTTAACTAATTATTTACTAGCTAGAAAATCAAAGAAATTATATCCAAATTTAGTAGATATAAAAGGAGAAAAATTACCAGAAAAAGAGCAACAAGGATTAATTAAGAATATGCGTTCTTTAGTTATTTATAAGTTTGCTGGTGTTGCTTTAAACGGAACTGATAATCTTATTATTTCTAGGTATTTAGGCCTTGCAGTTGCTGGCCTTTATTCCAATTATCAACTTCTAACTAATGCTATAGTAGAAGTAATAGGTCAAGTAACAGCTTCATTTACAGCAAGTGTAGGAAACCTAAATAGTGTAGCAACAAAAGAAAAGAAAGAAGAAGTTTTTTATAAATTATTATATTTTACGTTCTTACTATTTGGTATTGTATCTATTTGTTTAGTATTATTACTTAATGATTTTGTAAGACTATGGATTGGTGAAAAATTTGTTCTTAGTATGTTTACAGTTATTATGATAGTTGGACATATTTATGTTAATGGTGTTCAATATGCATCTTTTTCCTACCGTAATACTCTAGGTTTATTTAAAGAAGCAAAATTAGGCCCAATTATTGCAGTTATCCTAAATATTGGTTTATCTATTTTATTTGCTAAAACAATTGGATTAGCCGGAATATTCTTAGCTACAATTATTGCAAGATTTTTCTCATTTGGTATTGTTGATCCGATAATGGTTTATCGACATGAATTTAAAAAGAGTCCAATTAAATATTATTTCAAATATTTTAATTATTTGGCTTTAGTTTTATTAACAGGAATATTATGTTATTTCTTAACTAAGAAGATTGTAATAACTAATATCATTACCTTGCTTATAAAAGGAATTGTTGTATTAATATCTTCTGCTATGGTATTAATTATTACCACAATATGGACTAAAGAGTTTAAAGGCTTATTAGGTAGTTTCCTTTATTTGTTAAAAAGAAAGACTAAAGGTGAATAATGAAAAGGATTCTTGTTACAGCAGCTAATTTAGATATTGGTGGTATTGAAACATCATTGATAAATTTATTAAAGTCATTTGATTATGATAAATATGATGTTACTTTAGTATTAGAACATGCTAAAGGAATATTCTTGGATATGGTTCCAAAAGAAGTTCATATCATAGATTATGGTTTATCGGATGACAAAAATATAATTCGTCGAAAAATTACTAATCGTTCTAAATTAATTAAATGGCAAAAGAATAATAAAAACAAATATGACTTTGCTATTAGTTTTGCAACGTATTCTTTTGTAGGAGCAAGAATAGCACTAAATGCTTCAATAAATAATGCGATATGGATTCATGGAGATTATTATACTGGGTTTGATAAAGATATTAAAAAGCTTAATAATTTCTTTTCCAAAATAATGTTGAATAAATTTAAAAATGTTGTTTTTGTGGCAAAATCAATTAAAGAAACAACTAATTTAGTTTATAAAATAGTAGGTAAACAACATGTTATTAATAACATTATTGATGGGGAAAGCATAATAGCCAAATCAAATGATAATATTAATTTGACAAAAGATAATATTCCTACATTTTTGAATGTTGGACGTCATGAAGAAAATCAAAAAAGATTATTAAGAATCCTAAGTGCTTGTAAAAAAATACATGATGAAGGAATTAGATTTAAATTATTGATGATTGGAGAAGGTCCGGACACTAATCAATATAAAGAGTATGTAAAAGAAAATAATTTAGAAAATGATGTGTTATTCTTAGGAAAGATGCAAAACCCTTTTCCGTATTACAAAATTGCTGATGCAGTAGTTTTATCTTCTTCGTTTGAGGGATATCCTGTAGTGTTTAATGAAGCAAGAGTTTTAGGAATTCCTATTATTACAACGAAGGTATCTGATTATGAAGATATTGAAGGTAAATATGGTATTGTTACTGAACAAGAAGATATTTATTTTGGGTTAAAAGATTTTATAACTAATGGTTTTATAATTAAAGAAAATTTTGATTATAAAAAGTATAATGAAGATGTTTTAGATAAAATTTATTCTATAATAGAATAGGTGGTGAGATTATGGACTTGGTTAGTGTAATTATTCCAGCTTATAACGTTGAAGATTATATAGTTAATTGTTTAAATTCTATAGTTAATCAGTCATATAAAAAATTAGAAATAATTGTAATAAATGATGGATCAACAGATGATACGTTAAAAAAGATTAAAAGCGTTAAAGACAAAAGAATAGTTTTAATAAACCAAAAAAACACTGGTCAATCAATTGCTAGAAATAAAGGCATAGAAAAAGCTAAAGGTAAATACATTATGTTTGTTGATGCTGATGATTTTATATCTAACGATTTAATTAGTAAAATGATTAAAATAGCTAAGAATGATAATAGTGAAATAGTTTATTGCGACTATTATAAATATTATAATGCCAGTAAATTATCGTATGAATTTCTTGTTCCTTTAGAATTACAAAAATATAAAAATAGCGCTATTTTATCTATGCCTGGTCCAACTTGTAAACTTATTTTAAGAGAACTCATTGATAGAATAGATTTTAGTTTTCCTGATAACATTATTTTCGAAGATAATGCTGTTATTCCATATTTAATAGCAAACTCTAAGAAGACTTCATATTTAAATGAAGCTAGTTATTATTATTTACAAAGAGAAGGTTCGTCTTTAAATCAAAATAAATATTCTAAAAAATTTGAAGATATATTTGAATCTTTAAATATTTTATATAATTATTTTGAATCAAGTAAAATACTAAAGAAATATCATGATGAATTAGAATATATCTTTATTGAATATTTAATCCATGCTGCTGGATTAAAGTTTTTAAAGTATCCCCAAGGTATAAATAACTTAAATAGAATAAAGGAAATTATAGATAGTAAATTTCCAAAGTGGAGAAAAAACAAATATTTTAAAAAAATGTCTTTAAAATATAAAATTGTATGCAATTTAATATACAAAAGAAGGACAAATTTGTTAAAATTATTGTTAAGGAGTAAGTAATATGAAAAATGTCCTTTTTGTTGTCGATGAAAGAAAAATGGGCGGAGTCTCAGTTTTATTATCTGATATGTTAAATGGTATAAATCTAGATAATATACATGTAGATGTAGCTATTTTACATAATAACGGAGATATGCTTAAAAATCTTCCTAAAGAAGTTAATATAATATATGGAACTAAAGTATTTAGAACAGTAGACTATACTTTAAAGGAAGCCTTATCTTCTAAAAAGATTAGTAATATAATTAATAAAGTTTATTTAATATTTGCTATGAAAACCGGTTTAATAAAAGGCGTTATCAAAAGAGCTAGAAAGCGTATGTTTAATAAACAATATGATATTGAAATAGCTTTTAAAGATGGCTTTTGTGGTTTATTTACTGGTTATGGTAATTCTTTAAAAAAGATTCAGTGGTTACATTGTGACTATGAAATGAAAGATCATTTAGCAAATTATAAAAAAAGATTTATAAAATTATATGATGAAGATTTTGACACGATTGTTGGAATATCTAAACCAGTAAAAGATAGATTTAATAAAATCTATGGTTGTGCTAATAAAACAATCGTAATTAATAACATGGTTCCTACCGATGTTATTAAAACTAAATCTAAAGAATATAAGGTTAAAGCATTTAATAAAGATGTAGTAAATATTGTAAGTGTTGGTAGATTTCATGAAATGAAGGGATATCCAAGACTAATAGAAGTAGTAAAAAAACTAAAAGATTCTAATTTAAAAAAAGATTTTCATGTTAGATTGATAGGTACTGGTCCGGAGTTTAATCTATGTAAAGAGTTAGTAAAAAAATATGAACTAACAGATACAGTTGAACTATTAGGAGAAATGAAGAATCCTTTTCCTTATGTTAGTAATTCGGATTTGTTTATACTAGGTTCTTTTTACGAACCATTTGGACTTACAGTTATTGAATCACTTTCATTAGGGGTTCCTGTACTTGCTACTGATGTAGCTAGTATTCATGAAATGCTTGATTCTAAAAGTGGTTATATAGTAGAAAATAGCGAAGAGGGATTATATAACAAATTGGTTAAATTAATAAATGATTCTAGTACTATATATAAATTAAAAGATAATCTAAAAGAATATGAGTATGATAATAAAAAGATTATTGATGATATAAACAAATTACTGGGTGTTAATGAAGATAAAAAAATAAGTATAATTATACCAGTTTATAATGTTGCAAAATACATTGGAATTTGTCTTGACTCATTAGTTAAACAAACTTATAAAAATATCGAAATAATTGTAGTTGATGATGGATCAACTGATGATAGTTTAAAAATTATTAAAGACTATGAAAAGAAATATCCAAAACTAATTAAAGCTTTATCTGAAAAAAATAGTGGACCATCATCAGCTAGAAATTTAGGACTTAAGCATGCTACTGGAGAATATATATCATTTGTTGATAGCGATGATTATATTGATAAAAATTGTTATGAAATATTGTCTAAAAAACTAGATATTTTTGATTACGATATGGTAGTTTATAATCATTATTTTGAATTTGAAAACTGTACCAAAGATGGTTCATCTAAGATTTCTAAGGACTTATATGATAAAGATAAAATAAGAAAGATGTTAGTAAATTTCTATCCAGTAGTTTGGAACAAATTATTTAAAAAAGAGTTATTTGTTAATAATAACATTAATTTTAAAGAAGGCGTTTGGTATGAAGATGTTGAATTTTTATATCGCATCATGCCATTTGTTGGAAGTATTGGAGTAGTAAATAATAGATTATATCATTATGTTCAAAGACCTGGTGCTATTACTAAAACATATAATGATAAACTATTTAATTATTTAGATAATTGGAACGGAATTGTTGATTTTTATAAACAACATAATTTATTAGATAAGTATAAAAATGAAATATGTTATTCATATGTTAGATATATATATGGAACTTTAATAAAGGAATCTGCTAAGTCAAATAATAAAGAATTATTTAATAAAGCTGTAGATGAAGCAATAAAAAATGTTAAAAGGCAATTTCCATGGTATCGTAAAAATAAGTATTTTTATCATTCTCTAAAAGGCATTTATATGGTATTATTTAGTAAAGGGCTTGCTAAAGTAATATTTATGCTTGCTAGTAGAGGAGGTAAATATGCAAAAGAAGAAAAAAAAGACTAAAAAAATAATGTTTATTTCTTCCACTGGTGGACATTTTTATGAAATGTCTCAATTAAAGCCGCTTATTAATATGTATGATTATTATATAGTTACTGAAAAGACTAAAGATAAGATGTATTTAAAAGATAAACATCCTAATAAAGTTAGCTTTTTAGTTTATGGAACTAAAGATCATATGTTAACATATCCATTTAAATTATTATATAATTGCTTTAAAAGTTTATTTATTTATCTTAAAGTAAGACCAACTGCAATTATAACTACTGGAGCGCATACTGCTGGTCCAATGTGTTGCATAGGAAAAATATTTGGAAGTAAGATTATCTTTATTGAATCTATGGCCAATATTTCTACTAAAACGATAACAGGTAAATTAATATATAAATTTGCTGATTTATTTATAGTTCAATGGGAAAGTATGTTAAAGTTATATCCCAAAGCAAAGTATGGGGGTTGGATATTTTGATTTTAGTTACACTAGGTACTCAAGACAAATCTTTTATTCGTTTAGTTAAAGAAATTGATAAATTAGTAGAAGAAAAAGTTATTAAAGAAAAAGTTATAGTTCAACTAGGACTTACAGATTATAAATCTAAAAATTTAGAAACTTTTTCATTAATTGAATCTGTAAAATTAAATGAGTTAATAAAAAAAGCTGATATATTAATAACTCATGGAGGAGTAGGTTCTATTTTATCTGGACTTAGTTATGATAAAAAAGTAATAGCTGTTCCAAGATTATCAATGTATAAAGAGCATACTAATGATCATCAAATTCAAATAGTAAATGAGTTTTGTAAGTTAGGATACATCCTAAAATGTGATGATCCAAAAGATTTAAAAGATGTTTTAAAACAAGCAAAGACATTTAAACCTAAAAAGTATAAAAGTAATACTTTAAATATGGTGAAAATGATAGCTGATTATATTGATGCAATATAAAAGAATGTTTACACATTCTTTTTTTTATCGATATTTTTTTTCAAGCATTATTGCTTTTGCAGTAAAGTTTGTATAGTAGTTATCTACTCCAATTTCTATAGCTGTTTTTATTTCTTCAGTAGAGTTTAATGTATACACATTAAAATCTTTTCCTTTTTTATGGGCATAATCACAATTTTCTTGATTCATAAAAGTTTTCTCAACTGAGATAGTATCAACAAATGGAAGATTAACACCAAATTCAAAATCTTCTTGAGTTGCTGTTAAAAACGTTGTTTTAATTATTGGATTAAAATCTTTTACTACTCTTAGTATTTCATAATTAAAGCATTGAACGATAACTCTTTTTTCGTAATGATAATCTTTAATTAATTGAAGAAGTGGAATAATAGCACTTTCATCTTTTATTTCTAATATAAAAGTTAGTTTCTTTTTTTTGTATCTGTCAAAAGTTTCTTTAACTGTTAGTAGTCTTTGATCATCCTTAGTTATCAATGTGTTTATTTCATCATCAGTCATTTCACTAAATGGCATATCTAGTCCAGCAATTCTTTTGGCGGTAAAATCATGTGAAATATATAAAGTTCCATCTTTTGAAAGGACAATATCTTCTTCAATATATCTTGAACCATAATCTAAAGCTAGATCATATGATGCCCAAGTATGTTCTATTTCTTCACCTGATGAACCTCTATGAGATAAAACTCTTTTGGCTATTTCGTTATCTAAAATAATTTGGTATAACTTTAAAGAAAAGATAGTGGTAATACTTATAATCATAATAAATAAAATTAGTTTAATTATATTTTTATTACTCATACAATCACCTAAAGATTATTATATATTAAAAATTAAAAATGTAAAAGCTATTTGATTTTAAATATGTTTTATGCTATACTTTCCTTGTAAAACGTTGATGAAGAAATTTTATAAAGCCGGTTAATATTAGTGAGCTTGGTATAGTGAAAACAAGTTATTAATCTTTATAAATCCTATCTTCTAAGTGAA
>JAEEGL015751546.1_pt1 | contig 31247 bp, 27 predicted proteins | sample 9134231 | NCBI WGS metagenome assembly JAEEGL01 (sample SAMN16246548, study PRJNA631951) | gut metagenome | biome: gut microbiome; feature: rumen; material: fiber-attached | host: Bos | place: Iran: Karaj | collected 2018-10
CTTGCGATAGCAGAAGATGCTGTGTGCGACATTTTCAGCAACAGTGATGCTGAAGAATCACTTTACGAGATATTTAACCCTGAAGAATAAGAAACAATATGAAACGATTACCAACATTCATCATCGCAGCTATCATCTCAGTGAGCACCTGGGCACAATCAGGACTGAGCGTCGATTCGGTGTTCCGAGGACTGATTGTGGCAAAAAACACGCTAGGCTTCACAGAGACAAGCCTGAGCGGCGAGATGCTCAGGGCTTATCAGCTTACAAAAATGCGAACCATCAACTTTCTCGCAACAGAAAAACAGCGCAACCATGTAGAGCGACTCGTGGAAGAGGATTATGAAGCCATCCAGAAAACCAGAACAACACTTACAGACATCGACGGCGAGGAACGCGAGGACCGCAATGGACACATCTATTACATCATCTTCCGCACAGCCGACACTTATCGGTCGGATGCTGGTGTAAGGAAGCCCGTACATACATACGTATGCTACCAATGCAAACCAAAGGGAGCGCTACACGACATCACACTCGTCTATCTTGAAGGTCCTGCTAAATTTACCGACCTGATGAAGAATTTCAAACGTAAAAACAACAAAAACAAATAAATTATGAAAACTAAACTCTTTCTCATCGTTATGATGATAATCGCCACTACGTGTGGCATCAAGGCACAAAACGACTCGATAGCCCTAACAACAGGCCCACAGATCGATAGTAACTCTGAGGACCACCCAGGGGGATGGGATTTCAGCCTCCCATTCATGAATTCCAACCGCGAAAAGGAGCATGCTAACAATTACAAATTACTGGAAAACGGCAGAGATCGTGCACCCTATCCACACTGTACTTCGTTCCAGTTCGGATTCATTTCGGGTGTGGACGAGGCTCCAGGTGTCAATATCGACATGGGGCAGTCGTTCGAACTCGAGCTACGCAACCTGGTGGCTTTCTCCTCTCGTTTAAGCAGCCATTCGTTCTTCAGCCTCGGATTCGGCCTATCGTGGCGCAACTATCGCATGACGGGACACAATCAGTTCCTACTTAACGACGACGGAACCATCAACGTAGCACCCTACCCCACAGGAGCCAACCCAAAGTTCAGCCGCATTCACACATTCAGCCTCGTTGTGCCGGTCCAAATCCACTTTGGGCTTGGTCGCTCCTGGTACTTATCCTTCGGTCCCGAACTGTATTTCAACACCTACGCATCACTCAAGACACGCTACAGCCTCAATGGAGAGAGCCAGAAAATCGAAGCAAACAGGCTGCATCGTAACAAAGTGACCTACGGATTGATGTGCGACATTACCTACAGCCGTCTCGGATTGTACTTCAAATACAGCCCGTGCAACGTGATGCAAACCGAATTCGGACCCAAATTCAAAAGCATCACAGCAGGTGTGAGATTGGCATTCTGACATTGACAGAAAAAAGGAGAGCAAATCACTGCAAGACCAATTGGACAGGGATATCTGCTACAAAAAAGGAGCGACACCGCTCCTTTTTTAGTGTGTTTTGCAAAAAAATGCAAATAGGAATTGGTCGAATAACAAAAAATGCGTATCTTTGCATTCTAAATAGGAAAGACTATGTCTTGTATACTCCATATCGAAACATCGACCGACACTTGTTCTGTGGCTGTAAGCCAAGACGGGGCGAATATCTTCCATGAAGAAAGATTGGAAGGGTCGCAACATGCCCAAGTAGTTGGAGGATTAGTGGATGAAGCGATTTCATTCACAGATAGCCACGCTATTCCCTTCGATGCAGTGGCCATCAGTTCAGGGCCAGGCAGCTATACCGGATTAAGAATCGGCACCAGCATCGCCAAAGGAATCTGCTATGGACGCAACCTAAAACTCATATCCATCCCTACCCTTGAGCTGATGTGTGTGCCTATTTTGCTAAGGGACGAAGAACTGCCTGAGGATGCTTTGTTGTGTCCAATGATTGATGCCAGAAGAATGGAAGTGTACACTGCCCTCTACACCAGAGCGCTGAATAGTGTGAAAGAGACAGAAGCAAAGGTGATTGACCCAATGGCGTTTGCCGAGGAGTTAGATAAACATCCAATATACTTCTTCGGTAATGGCTCTGACAAATGCCAAGATACGATTACGCATCCCAATGCACACTTTGTCAGCGGCATTCAACCATTAGCAAAATGGATGGGACCATTAGCTGAGAAAAAACACGCGAACGGAGTATTTGAAGACATCGCCTACTTTGAGCCTTTTTATTTAAAAGAATTTGTTGCAAAGAAAAGTAAAGATTTATTAAATGGACTATAATACACAAAGAGAAAAACTGAGACTGCCCGAATATGGCCGTTGCATTCAGGAAATGGTGAATTACGCAGTTGCGCTCGAAGACAAAAACGAACGCCAACGTTGCGCTTTTACAATTATCGACCTGATGGCGAATATGCAAACATTTACGGGCAATGCCGATGACTTCTACCAAAAACTATGGAACCATCTGGCTTTCATCTCAGACTACCAGCTCGACATCGATTATCCCGTAGAAATTCAACACATCAACGAGCAAGAAAAGCAGCGAGACAGAATACCATATCCGCAAAAAAAGATTGCACGTCGTCACTATGGCTTAATCATTGAACAGCTGACAAAGAAACTGACAGAAATGGAACCTGGCAAGGAGCGTGACGAACTCACCTTACTCGTTGCCAACCAAATGAAGCGTGCGCTGGCCAACTGGAACAGCAATGCATTAGATGACGAGAAGATTTTGAGCGACTTGGCCGAATACACAGACAAGAAAATCTCGCTCATGCCTTCAGAAATCACACTGATGACTAACAAGGAAGCTCTTGCAAGTGTTATGAATACCAACACTAACGGAGGCAAAAAGAAGAAAAAGAAGTAAATGGCTACATTCGTCATAGAAGGAGGACACTCGTTGAAAGGAGAGATAACGCCCCAAGGAGCCAAAAACGAAGCTCTTGAGGTGATTTGTGCAACTCTGCTAACCAGCGAGCCTGTTACCATCAAGAACCTCCCGAATATACTTGATGTCAACAATCTCATCAACCTAATGGAGAAGATGGGAGTAGGTGTACGTTGTTTAGGTAAACACACATGGACATTCCAAGCCAAAGAGCTTAACATGGACTATCTGCAAAGCGATGAATTTGTCGACCTGTGTGCTTCCTTACGAGGCTCCATCCTGCTTCTTGGTCCGTTACTCGGTAGGTTTCACAAAGCATCGGTGGCAAAGCCTGGCGGCGACAAGATTGGCCGACGCCGACTTGACACTCACTTCTTAGGAATCAGCGAACTCGGTGCGGATTTCTCCTATAACGAGAAAAGAGGCATCTACGAAATCACAGCCAACAAGTTGACAGGGAAATACATGCTGTTGGATGAAGCGTCTGTGACAGGTACTGCCAACACCATCATGACAGCTGTACTAGCAGAAGGTACCACACAAATCTACAATGCTGCGTGTGAGCCTTACATTCAACAACTCTGTAAGATGCTCAACAGGATGGGCGCTAAAATTAGCGGCATAGCGTCTAACCTGCTCACCATTGAAGGTGTAAAAGAGTTACATGGTACAGAACACACCATACTGCCCGACATGATTGAAGTAGGTTCATTTATCGGTTTGGCAGCCATGACAAAAAGCGACATCACCATCAAGGACGTGTCATACGAGAACTTAGGTATCATCCCTGACGTCTTCACAAAGCTCGGTATCACGGTTGAACGCAAAGGCGACGACATTCATATACCACATCATGAGCACTACGAAGTAGGTAGCTTTATTGACGGAAGTATCATGTCATTCTCCGATGCCCCTTGGCCAGGCTTGACTCCCGACCTGCTCAGTGTGCTACTTGTAGTAGCCACTCAGGCAAAAGGATCAGTACTCATACACCAGAAGATGTTTGAAAGCCGTCTTTTCTTCGTTGACAAACTTATCGACATGGGTGCACAAATCATCCTTTGCGACCCCCATCGCGCAGTTGTCGTAGGACATGATCACCGCTTCAAGCTTAAAGGAGCACGCATGTCATCACCCGACATTCGCGCAGGTATAGCGATGCTGATTGCTGCTATGAGTGCAGACGGAACTAGTCGGATCAGTAACATAGAACAGATCGACCGAGGCTACGAAAACATCGAAGGACGATTGAATGCACTTGGTGCAAAAATCAGAAGAGCTGATTAACATAACTGGTAATAATGATAAGGAAAGAAGATACATATCCGATTGGTCGAATCACCAAAGCCCACGGGCTTCGTGGTGAAGTTGTTTTCGACTTTGAGGACGACATCTTTGACAGGGTTGAGTGTCCCTACCTCATTTGTGAGGTTGAAGGCATCTTGGTTCCTTTCTTTATTGCAGAGTACCGATTTAAAAACGACACTTCGGCATTGGTGAAGTTCGAAGACATAGATTCAGTAGAACAGGCGCAAAAACTGTTGGGTAGCAATGTGTTCTTTGAAAATAAGTTTATTGCCAGCGGAAATGAGGATGAAGTGTCGCTCAACTATTTCATTGGGTTCGTGATTGCAGATACCGATGGGAAACAAATAGGAACCATCATTGGCGTTGACGACATGACAGAGAATTGGCTCTTTGAGGTACAAACCCCTTCATCAGTCTTTTTAATCCCTGCCCATGAAGATCTCATTACAGATATCAACCATAAAAACAAAACTATACAAATGAACCTACCTACAGGTTTATTAAATTTATGAACGAAAAGAAAAAAATAGCAATATTAGGATCAACAGGTTCTATTGGCACGCAAGCGTTAGAGGTGATTGAAGAACAGAGTCACCTGTATGAAGCATACGTACTGACAGCCAACAACAGCGCCGACTTGTTGATTGAGCAAGCACGCAAATACACCCCAGCGGCTGTGGTCATTGCAAATGAGACCCACTATCAGAAAGTAAAGGAAGCATTGAATGACTTGCCCATCAAAGTGTATGCAGGTGCAGAAGCGCTATGCCAAGTAGTACAAGATGAGAACGTAGATATCGTCTTAGCATCAATGGTTGGATTCGCAGGACTTCGTCCTACCATAAGTGCCATCAAGGCAGGAAAGATGATAGCCCTTGCAAACAAAGAGACTTTGGTCGTCGCTGGAGAACTCATTAATCGGTTAATTACAGAGAATAAGGTGCCTTTGCTTCCTGTTGACAGCGAACATTCTGCTATATTCCAATGTATCGAGCCAGGAAATCGCATTGAGAAAATACTACTGACCTGTAGTGGGGGGCCCTTCAGAAAGATGTCCACTGAAGAGTTGAACAACGTAACGAAAGCACATGCATTAGCACATCCCACCTGGAACATGGGTGCCAAAATAACCATTGACTCAGCAACACTGATGAACAAAGGATTCGAAGTAATTGAAGCGAAATGGCTATTTGGAGTTAATCCAAACCAAATACAGGTGGTGATCCATCCACAGTCAGTCATCCATTCAATGGTACAATTTGAGGATGGTGCAGTAAAAGCACAACTCGGAGTCCCCGATATGAGACTACCGATTCAATACGCCTTCAGCTATCCAAAACGTCTGAAAGCATCATTTGACCGTGTAGACTTCTTCAAGATGAAAGACCTGACATTTGAGCAACCAGATGTGAATCGTTTCCGCTGTCTTGCCCTTGCATATGAAGCTTTGGACAAGGGTGGAAACATGCCTTGTATCGTGAATGCGGCAAACGAAATAGCCAACCGCGCCTTCATCGAAGACAAGATATCATTCCACAAAATTAGCGAAATCATCGAACTGTCAATGAATCATATCGCATTCTCAAAAGACTCTTCACTCGACACATATTTATTAACAGATAAAGAAACGCGAGCATACGCACAAACCCTATTGTAAACACCCATGGACATAGTATTAATCAAAATAGCACAAGTAGTAGCAGCATTTAGCTTGCTAATCGTATTACATGAAGGAGGCCACTTCCTTTTTGCAAAACTGTTTAAGATACGCGTTGAGAAGTTCTATCTCTTCTTTGACTTTCCAATCATGACGCCACGTCCTCAGTTTGCCTTTTTAACCTATAGAAAGGGAAGTATTTCGCTCTTGAAATACACAAAAATCACATCGGTAAAAACAGAATCTTCCAATCAGCCCGATTATAAAGTAAGTGCCTTTTCGGTTGTGAACTTTGATAAAGGAAAAGTTACATTTTGCAAGTGGGAACATGGTCTTGAACAAATTGCTGAGGAAGAAAGCAAGCAGCCCACTTATGCTACAGAATACGGAATTGGATGGCTACCATTGGGCGGCTATGTCAACATCTCTGGTATGATTGATGAATCAAAGCAGCAACTATCGGTCGAACCTAAACCTTGGGAATTCCGCACAAAACCAGCATGGCAACGTCTGTTAGTGATGCTTGGAGGTATCATCGTAAACTTTATCACTGCGTTTGTGATTTATATGGCAGTTCTCTTTACATGGGGAGAAAGCTATGTAAAACCTACTGATATCACTAATGGTATGAAGTTCAGTGCTGCAGCAAAAGCAGACGGATTTATGGACGGAGATGTTATCGTCAAGACAGATGGAGAAGAAGTAAAGACTTGGAGTATCAATGTACTTCGTGACATCTCCAACTCGAAAGAAGTAACTGTGCTTCGAAAAGGACAAGAGGTTGCCATTAAGATGCCTGAGGATATGAATATGCTTGAAATGGCACAAAGTAATCCGCCTTATATGGACATTCTCATTCCTTTCAATATTGACAGCATCATTCAAGACTCCCCAGCAGAAGCCGCAGGCCTGAAAGTCGGAGACGTTATTACAGAACTGAATGGCGAGAAGTTGAATGACTTCAATGACCTCGTCTATCAATTAGCTGCCATGAAAGGTTCACTCACAGAGAATTCTACCGCAGCGGATAGTTTGAAAATGCGTAGTGTGACCATTGTTGTTAACAATCAAGACACTCTGAAAGCAGTTTTGACCCCCGATTTCACTTTAGGATTCTCTAACCCTGCTCCAAAATACAACATAACGACCCAAGAATATGGGCTATTAGAATGTATTCCAGCAGGATTCTCGTCAGGATGGGAAAAACTCTGCAATTACGTAAACGACCTGAAATATCTATTCTCTGCACAAGGAGCCAAAAGCGTTTCAGGTGTAATCGGTATTACAAACATCTTCCCAGAAACATGGGATTGGCAGAAGTTCTGGTTGCTTACCGCATTGCTTTCCATCGCATTGGGAGTAATGAATGTCCTACCGATTCCTGCTCTTGATGGTGGACATGCAATTTTCGCCATCTATGAAATCGTAACTCGTCGAAAGCCAAGTGACAAAGTGTTGGAAAAAGCACAATATGTAGGTTTTGCCATTCTCATTGGCTTACTGATTCTTGCCACTTGGAATGATATCACAAGACTATTGGGATTATAAACTATTCGAACTCGACATGAAGATACTTGCAGTGGGCATGAATTATGCCGAACACAATAAAGAACTGAATAACACGTTATTATTACAGGATCCTGTGATTTTCTCGAAACCAGATTCTGCATTACTGAGTAAAGGAAAGCCTTTCTTCATTCCCAGTTTTGCGAAGCGATTTGATCACGAAATAGAAATTGTGGTAAAAATCAAACATCTTGGGAAGAATATCTCAGAAAGATTCGCTCATCGCTATTATGACGAAGTGACCATCGGTATTGATTTTACTGCCCGCGACCTGCAAGAACAACTAACTTCCAAAGGGCTACCATGGGAGTTATGTAAGGGATTCGACAACTCTGCAGTTATCGGAAAGTTTGTCTGTAAAGACACGCTCCCTCCTATCCAAGAGTTACATTTCAATCTTGACATCGACGGGCAAACCAAACAAGTCGGCTATTCTGGTAACATGATTCATTCAATTGACAAGATTATTGCATTTGCCAGCCGCTTCTTCACACTGAAAACAGGCGACCTAATCTTTACAGGTACACCATCGGGAATTGGTCCTGTACATGAAGGTCAGCATCTGGAAGGCTTTCTTGAAGGTAACAAATTATTAGATTTCAATGTAAAATGACAACTATGATAAAACGAATAATAACAATCATCTGTGTGTTTGCCTTAGCAGTACAGGCATTTTCACAAAGCAATGCAAACAGCAGATATGCAGCACATTCTGTACTTGCATCAGGGAAATGGGTTAAGATTCGTGTTAAAAACGAAGGGGTATATGCTATCACCAAAAGCAAACTGCAACAGATGGGATTTAGCAACCCAGACAAAGTAAGCCTGTACGGCTATAACCTTCCTCTCCTTCCTGAAACATATATCGAGAATCTCAATGATGACTTGACAGAGATTCCTGTGTGGCGACGCGATGATGGATCATTGCTATTCTATTCTCCCGGAACAATTAAATGGCAACGGAAACAAGGTTCGTCAACTGTTTTCACACGTCTAAACAACCCATATTCCTCATACATTTACTTCTTCGTAACAGAGAAATCTGATGGACAACCAACGAAGATGGAGAAGAAGGATATCACTCTGCAAAACTCTCCAGAAGAGACAAACACATTCCCTGAGCATGTTATCATAGAGAAAGACGAAATCAGCCTTCTCAATTCAGGACGGACATTCTTTGGTAGCGAAAACTACCAAAACGGCAACAAAAAAAGTTATACACTACCAACAAAGGGGATTGCCGCTCCTTCCGTAAATCTTAATGTGCAGTTTGTTAGTACTAACGGCTCCAAACTGAACATCAAAGCTGATAGCACTGAATTTTCAACGATATCTATTAGGAATCTTGCAGAATACGAATTTGGAGTTCTTGTCAACCGTTCGTACACTTTCAATAAAAGCCTAACAGAGTCTGCTACGATTACACTTACCCATACACGTGAGACTGGTATATCTGGATATTTAGATTACATCATTGCTTGTTATACCCGCAAATTGGATCTCTCTGGTAGCAATTATATAGCTTTCCGTTCGCAAGACAATTCAACCTCCAAAAAGTATGCTATTAGCGGTGCAAACGAGTACACACGAGTTTGGTGTGTATCGACTCCAAAGCTTACTCACGAAATAGGAGGAACATTAGAGAATGGCAAGTATATCGTAAATACAGATCAAGATTCTCCAAAAAACGAATATGTTGCGGTTAATACAAATGCAACTTTCCCCGAACCTGAAATCATTGGCAGCATAAAGAATCAAGACCTACATGCCCTTAGCAATATCGACCTTGTGTTAATCGTTCCAGCAAGTAACAAATTAACTGCCCAAGCACAACGTCTTGCAGAAGCACACACCAAATATGATAGTATTAGATGTGTTGTAGTTAGAGCAGATGAAATCTACAACGAATTCTCATCTGGAACTCCAGATGCTACTGCTTATCGACGTTTCATGAAGATGCTATACGACAAAGCAGAAAATCCTAATGACCGCCCCAAGAACCTCTGCCTTTTTGGTGAAGGAGTCTGGGATAACAGAATGATAACAACGACCATGAGCAAGAATAATCCAGACGATTATCTTCTTTGCTACGAGTCGGAAAACTCGTTACATCATACTGACAGTTATGTTTTGGAAGAGTACTATACCTTATTGGCTGATGGCAAAGGTATTAAACCACTCAAAGACAAACCCGATTGTGGTGTAGGACGCATCCCCGTTACTACAGCAAACGAGGCTCGTAGTGTAGTTGATAAACTAATTGGGTATATCAATAACTCATATGCAGGTTCATGGAAAAACACCATTTGTTTCATGGCTGATGACGGGAACGCCAACACACACATGAAAGATGCTGATAGTGTAGCTAGACAAGTTGAAATACTATATCCAGATTACCGCCTGAGAAAAATATATTGGGATGCATATAACAGAGAAGAAAGCGGCGCAGGACATTCCTATCCAGATGCATACAAAGACATCTTGAACCAAATGGAAGAAGGTGCACTTATCATGAACTACACAGGTCATGGATCGGCCAGAACCCTATCACACGAGCAAGTGTTAAAACGTGCAGACTTTGAGGAATGGAGCTTTCCACATCTTCCTCTTTGGTTTATTGCCGCATGCGACATCACCCCATTTGATATGAATATAGAAAATATCGCAAAGTCAGCATTAGTGAATAATAAAGGGGCAGCTGTTGGTATGGTAACAACAACTAGAACGGTTTATGCAGCACAGAACAGCAAAATAAACCTTGCCTTTATGAAACATGTCCTATCTCGCAACGAAGCTGGCAGACAATACACACTTGGCGAAGCACTTGCACAATCAAAATGTGATCTTATTGGAAAAGGGGCCATGTCACATCGCGACTCACTTAACAAGGTTCATTATGTGTTGATTGGTGATCCCGCAATATCATTACCTGTTCCTACTTATAAGATACAGGTTGACAAAATCAATAATGTCAGTGTAAATGAAAATCACATAGAAACCATTAGCGCCGGCTCAATTGTTTCCGTCCAAGGTCATGTCGTTGACGAAGATGGTAAAGAAGCACCTGGGTTTAACGGACTCATCTCCCCAACAGTCTTTGACAACCTTGAATTTGTTACTTGCAACAACAATGCAGGTGAAGATGTGACACCGTTCCAATTCTACGCCCGTACACGTACGCTGTTTGCTGGTAGCGATTCTATCAAAAACGGTCGATTCGATTTTACATTCCCCGTACCTCTTGACATCAACTACTCGGACGAAAATGGTTTGATGTGTCTTTATGCTATCAACTCCGACAAATCTATTGAAGCAAATGGAGCATTTCATGAATTTGCTGTCGGTGGAACAGATAAGAATATCTCAAAGAACAAACAAGGCCCGGTATTGGTCGCATCCTTGAATGGGGAGAAGTTCTCGAATTCATCAGCTACTGACTCCATTATCAGTAATGTATTACAAACCTCTTCCGTATTGATGCATGAAACCCCTTATTTCATTGGAGTAATCCAAGATGAAAATGGAATTAATACTACTGGCAGTGGTATCGGACATGAGATTACAGTTATCGTAGACAACGACCCTAACATGACATTCGATTTAAATCGCACGTTCAAATATGTAACAGGAACATGGACTACAGGATCTGTATATTGTTCGTTGCCAGAATTGTCAACAGGAAAGCATACTTTGTTATTCAGAGCGTGGGATATATTGAATAATCCATCAACGCTTGAGGTTGAGTTTGATGTCTATAAAGGTCTCAAACCAAATGTTCTCAGCTTACAGATTAAGGGACCTGTTCGTAACAACGAGTTAACCTTAATCATAGAAAATGACCGTCCTAACTCTACCCTGAATATCGACGTAAGAATATATGACATGGCAGGTAGAGAAGTCTGGAATGGAAAAGAAACCGGTGTCAGCGAATCCAGCTATTACACATATACATGTAACCTAAATGGAGCAAACGGACATCTTCAGCCAGGAGTGTATATCTGTAAAGCGAGCATTTCAACAGGTAATGGCGCTCAGGCTTCAGATTCAAAAAAGTTTATGGTCGTCGCACAATAAAAACAGACTATTTGAGTTATTATATATAATAGGTGTAGCTAAACTCATCACGAAATAGCTAGAACAGAAAAAAACGAATATATGATTAAAAGACTATTCATTGCATTTAGCATCTTGAATGTTGCTTTTTGTGTTACAGCACAAGCACAGGATGCCAAGAATCAGTTCAATCCAGTATATCATGGTGTTACCTCATTAGCAATTGCCCCAGATGCACGTGCAGGAGGTTTGGGTGACGTCGGTGCTGCAACTGACCCAGATGTCAATTCACAGTACTGGAATCCGGCGAAATATCCATTCACAATTAGCCGCTCTGGAGTATCCTTGAACTATACTCCTTGGTTAAGACAAATTGTAAACGATATTGATCTTGCCAACATAACAGGCTACTATCGTATCGGCAACTATGATGCGCTCAGTGGCTCGCTACGCTACTTCTCTTTAGGTGAAGTAACTGTATATGGAACTGAGGAGGTCCTAAAACCTTACGAAATGGCTGTAGATGTAGCATATTCTCGCATGTTGAGTGAGACATTCTCTGCTGCAGTTGGTTTGCGCTATATTTACTCTAACATGGGACAAATGGACGACTTAACTCCAGGTTCTGCATTTGCTGCCGATCTAGCGATGTATCACAACGGATACTTGAACTTAGGGAATCGTGAATGCCAGTTGGGATGGGGAATAAATATCAATAACATAGGTAGTAAAATTTCTTATGACGAAGGAACCACAAGTGAGTTTATTCCTACCAATTTACGTTTAGGAGCCTCATTAATGATTCCTATCGATGAGTACAACACATTCAGCATCTGTGCCGATGCCAACAAACTATTGGTACCAACTCGCCCAACGATGGATCAGTACATTAAAGAAACGGGAGCAGACGAACAGGACTATTCTGGTTATACCAGCTGGCTGATGGATGCTGGATATTACAATATATCTCCAATATCTGGAATCTTTAAGTCATTTAGTGATGCACCTGGAGGATTCAAGGAAGAGATGCAAGAGATTCAGTGGAGCGCTGGTTTAGAGTATTCCTATAATAACCAATTCTTCTTAAGAGCAGGATACCATTACGAGCATCCTAACAAAGGTAATCGTAAATACTATACAATCGGAGCAGGTTTCAAGATGAATGTATTCTCTATTGATGCAGGCTACATTATCTCTGCATCACAAAGTAACCCACTTGATCAAACTCTACGTTTCTCACTTGCTTTTGACATGGATGGTATAGGTGATATTTTAGGAAGGAAGAAAAGGTAAATACAAAGAGAGATGAGTACATTTCGAATTGGAATGGGATATGATGTCCATCAATTGGTCGAAGGTAGAGAACTCTGGATAGGTGGTGTCAAACTAGAGCATACTATGGGATTAGATGGACATAGTGATGCCGATGTCCTGATTCATGCCATCTGTGACGCATTGTTGGGAGCTGCCAATATGCGCGATATTGGCTATCACTTTCCCCCCATCAAGGGAAATGAGTTTGAAAACATCGACTCTAAAATCCTCTTACGAAAGACCATAGCTATCATTGCACAAAAAGGTTACCACGTAGGTAATATCGATGCAACTATATGTGCAGAACGACCAAAAATGAATCCACATATTCCTGAGATGCAGACGGTCCTTGCCGAGTGCATGGGCATAGACGAGGATGACGTGAGCATCAAGGCAACGACAACCGAGAAGCTGGGCTTCACTGGTCGCGAGGAAGGTATTTCTGCCTACGCCGTCGTATTGCTTGAGAAGGAATAATGAAGCCCCCTCCCAACCTCCCCAAGGGGAGGGGGAAGAAACCCCACTCACACATTTCCCTTCCCCACAGGGAAACAGAAGAAAATCACACAATAAAATAACATATAACCATCACAAAATGATTAAAAACATTATAACCCTTGTACTTACGATGTGTTCATTCACTTGTATGGGACAAGTAAAGGACTATCTAAAAGCTGGAGAAACAATCAAGTTTGACAATGAGAACTACACACTTGGCTGGAGTTCACATCCTAATGACAGCTACTACATTCAGGAGTATTTTCCAAAGGGAGAGAAGCCTGAGACATTCAAGAAGATGTTCACAATCAACGTTTTCGTTGCCGACGGAGTCACTCCAGAACTTGCAGCTCAGGCAAAATGCATAGAGCTTGACAACAGGAAAAAGAAAGACAACTGCTGCCACTACAAGAAGTTTGAGAACAAGAAAAGCGGTGAATATATTATTGACTTTCTTGTAAGCGATGGAGAGCAAGGCAAAGAGCCAACGGTTGTTGAATTCAACCTCTACCGCTACAAGTCAATAAAGGTGAACGGCAAGAATGCCCTTCAACTCATATTCTACAGCCGACGTGCTTACAACTCTGACGTATATAATCTTCTCTCAAAACTGAGCGACATACGCCCAGAAGCAATCAAGCAGATGGTGGACACAGACGTGAAAGTCGGCCTGTAAGACTACATCAAACAGCGTTCAATCGCTGTTCAATCAGCATAAGAAAGGCGTTAAGCAACCCACAAAGCATGATGCAAAGGGTTGGTTAACGCCCTTCTTGTCTTCTTTCGGCATTAACATATAGCATAAGCATAATGCGGAACAATACGAAGGACACACACAAAATCGAGCTAGCTCGATTTAAAATTGACCTAGGACTTTTGAGCAATCGACCATGGCCGATTTTTAATTCACCAAGGCAAATTGATTAAGCCGCCACCATTGCTCCAGCCAGCAGCAATCCGTATAGGAATATGTTACGAGCTGTCTTGCCAAGAACTCCATTGAGAGCCTTACCATCGAGGTGGCACATCTTGTACCACGTCATAATATTGAGCAGGAGGTAACCAAGCGTGAACCAATATGGCTTGTCCATCATGTAGAGGGCAGTCATGCCAAGGATGGTGGCAATGATTCCGCACCAAAGGTAAGCCCTGAGACCAAACGTGCCGCCCATGCGCACGATGATAGTCTTCTTTCCGCTTATCGCATCCTGATGTCTGTCACGATAGTTGTTTACGATAAGCAGGTTGTCCGTAGCAAGTCCCATTCCAATACCTGCTAAAGACAAAGGTAGCGTCCAACCACCAGTCATAACATAATAAGTGAACCCTACTGGGACAATGCCAAAAAACAAGAGAACCAATATATCACCCAACCCCAGATATGAGAATTTGATGGTATAGAGAAAACACCCTAACACACAAGCAATGCCGACAATCAACAACTCCCATCGCTGGGAGACGAACAATATCACCAATCCTACCAAACAAGCAAAAATGGTACAAATGCCTATTCCACACTGCATCGCCTTTGGGGTAATCCTCCCTTGAGCACAAGCACGCTCCGGACCAAGACGATCTTCACGGTCTGTTCCTTTTTTGAAGTCGTAATAATCGTTTACCAAATTAGCATCTATTTGCATAACAACAGCAAACAAAAGGCAGAGCATTCCGCTCCACCATGCATAAGAAGTTAGTTGAATACTATCGGTATAAGCTAACATTCCTCCAACCAACACAGGTGCAACAGCTCCAGTCAATGTTTTGGGGCGTGCAGCCAACACCCAGGCTTTCAAACCATTAGTTTTCATCGCTCACCCCATCCCAATATTGAATTGTCACGTTGTTGTTCTCTTGCTTAAATAACGCACCATATCCAAATTGTTTGTTATCTTTATATCTACCGTAATAGTAGTTCCCATTGGAATAGAAATACAGACCATAACCCTCACGTTTGTTGTCACTCGTTTCTCCAACGTATTTGTCTCCATTGGGATAGGTCAACACTAAGAACTTGTTCTTCTCTCGCATATCCGTAGATGGGTTATATTTCTGATTATTCTTCATTATATATACAGGATATCCAGTATGTAAATCATAGGCAACATAATGATCGTTTGTACCAACTTTGGCGATCTCTGCACCTTTTTTGATGCCAAAAGCCAAATCTCCGTTTCTATAGAGTCCATATACTTCTCCATCCATATCCGTATAGAATGAGCCATAGCCATATATATTCCCCTCTGGGGACAACTGCCCAAAATATTGGCCGTACAAAGATTTTACGACACCTGATACATAATTCGTCACTTGATCCACAAATGCAGACTCAAACTCTACAGGGATATCAGGATATTTCTCCAACCTCACAAACTGTGCAAAAGTATTTGGTGTGATAGCCCCAAACAACACAATCAATACAATAAGATATTTTTTCATATTTTTGATGATCAATTACATGACAGGATTTAATTCCCACTGCAAAATTACGGATAAATACTGACTTAATCTAAGGATTTCACCTAAAAGTACACTTTAAATGATAAAAATACTTAAATAATGCCGCTCTGTCCAAACTAATTCGTAACTTTGCACTCAGTCATTTGACACTTGTGCTCTACGAATCCAAAAGGTTAAGGTAAAAAGAAAATTATTAAAAATAAGTATAATGAAAAAATCAGTTTGGCTGATTGCCATGAACATGCTGATATGTCTTAACATGTCAGCTCAAAGCACATTCAACATTAGCGGTAATATCATAGAGAAAGAGACTGGTGAAGCTGTCATCTCTGCAACAATTCAATTATTGGCTCTTCCCGATAGTTCATTTGTAGAAGGAACCGTTACAGGAGAACAAGGAGACTTTACCTTTAAAAGCATCAAAAAGGGTAAATATGCAGTTAAGGTTTCTTATATCGGTTTTATCACCCGATATGTTGATGTAGACCTCAATACACAAAAGAGTCGTAATGCCAATATCGGTTACATCACGATGGCATCAGATGCCATCCTTTTGAAAGCAACAGAAGTCACTGCTCATGCTTCTAAGGTTGCTGTATCTGGAGACTCACTCGTTTACAACGCATCAGCATATCGTGTTCCTGAAGGTTCAACACTAGAAGCCCTTGTCAAACAATTGCCTGGTGCTAAAGTAGACAGTGAAGGTAACATCACAATCAACGGAAAAACGGTCAACAAGATTCTTGTAGATGGTAAAGAGTTCTTCCTTAATGACAAGGAAGTCGCCATGAAAAACATCCCTACTGAGATGATTGAAAAACTCAAGACCTATGACAGAAAAAGTGATTTGGCACGTGTAACAGGTATTGATGACGGAGAAGAAGAAACTGTGCTCGACCTAACTGTTAAAAAGGGCATGAAAAATGGCTGGTTTGGAAATGTCAATCTTGGCATAGGTACTAAAGACCGCTATGCAGAACGCTTTAATGTAAATCGCTTTAACGATGACTTCCAAGCAACGCTTCTTGGAAGTGCCAACAATATTGCCGACCAAGGTTATGGAGGCGGAGGAGGCCGTTGGGGCGGCTGGGGAGGAGGACTCCGAACCAGTAAGGAGATTGGTGCCAACTATGCTACAGACAAACCCAAGTTGGAAAGTGGTGGTAGCATCCGTTATCGCTATGATGGTAGCGACAATCAAAACACATCATCTACGGAGAATTTCAACGCCACCAAAGGTAAATTCGGAGAGAGTTTCAACAAAAACCTTTCAAGTAACAACAGAGTATCTGGTAACTTCCGTTTTGAATGGAAACCTGACACAATGACGAACATCATATTTCGTCCAAACTTTACATACTCACGCAACAGAGGAATGTCAAACAGTCTTTCTGGATCATACGACGACGACCCAAATCTATACAGCAATAATGCTTTAGGATATAACGACCAAATAGCAGTGATTTCAAATGGTGGGACACTCAATCCTGCAGATGTTGTTTTGAATAATCTAATGGGTATTGTCACAAACACCAACACCAATTATGGGCAATCGTATAGCACTAATACAAACTTCAATGGAACATTGCAGTTCAACCGTAAGTTCAACAACGAAGGACGTAACCTCACTTTACGAATTAATGGAGGATTCAGTGAGGGAAGAAATAAGCAACTATCTGCTGCTAATATTACCTATAACACATTAGGGACAACTCAGCAAAACAATCGTTATTACTACACTCCTTCGAATAGTCACAACATTAACGCTCAGGTAACTTACAGCGAACCTATAGCAGATCGCACCTATCTACAATTTAGCTATCAATATCAGTATAGTTATAGCAAGAATGACAGACGAGCACAAGTATATGATTCACAGGCATATCAAAATCTTGCTCAAAGCCTGACAAATAATCGTTACGACATCAATTCTGTATTGAGATTTATGGAGGACACAGGCTATCTGCTTCGCGACACTATTGCACTTAGCCAATACTCCGAATATCGTAACTATAACCAAACTATTAGCCTCAGTTTCCGTAAAGTACGCGATGAATATAATTTCAGTGTTGGAATCGACCTACTTCCACAACGTAGCACACTCGACTATAAATACATGGGACACGAATATCCAGAGGTGACCCGTAATGTCTTTAATATTGCACCACGGGTTAACCTGCGTTGGAATTTCAACAAACAGACAAACTTGAACATTCGTTATAATGGCCGTACGCGCCAACCAAGCATGACGAACCTGCTTGACATCAAGGACGACTCTAACCCACTCAACATCACAAAGGGTAATCCTGAGCTAAAACCATCGTTCTCACACAACATCAATGCTAACTTCAATACATACAACACAGAACTACAGCGTGGTATATACTCTTGGTTGTGGTTCAACACCACTCGTAACAGCATTGATAATAAGATTACATACGATTCGCAAGGTGTTCGCACTACGATGCCTATGAATATCAATGGTAACTGGAACGGTGGTGGAGGAGTCGGATTCAACACAGGATTGGGTAAGGAAAAAGCCTTTAATCTCGACATAGACTTTGGAGGGAACTATTCTCACAACGTGGGATTCTACAATAATGTTCAGAACAACACCGACAATACCGACATTAAATCCATCACTAACTCGCTTGGGTTAGATACAGGATTGGAATTCTCATATCGTACGGAGAAGGTGAACATTGCCCTCAACGGTCGTTTAGATTACCAAAACTCCAAGAATAACATGAACACGATGGCCAATCACAACACTTACGACTTCTCGTATGGTGCTGAGTTAGAGTGGACAGCCCCTTGGGGATCTACCATCAATACAGATATAGGTATGAATAGCCGTCGCGGATATGCTCAGCGTGAGATGAATACGAACGAATTATTATGGAATGCTCAACTTTCGCATTCATTCCTACAAGGAAAGGCTCTCACAGTCATGCTGGAAGTAAACGACATTCTTGGTCAGCAAACCAACATCAGCCGTAACATCTCTGCATTGATGCGTAGCGACTCTCGTTATAATGCCATCTATCAATACGGAATGCTGCGTGTTGTCTATAAGTTCAGCATCTTTGCCGGAAAGAATGTGATGGGAACTGACGACGAACGCTCGGCAGGAGGTGGTCGTGGCGGATGGGGAGGCGGCTGGCTCTAAGCCTCATCAAGTTTTACTGCAACGTTCAATAAGGGTGGTAATTGCAAAGGCAATTATCACTCCTATTGTATATGCCAAGATATCTGACCAAAGAAAACCTTGACCTAATAAAAGGTGTCCAATCGTCGTTGAACGTATCGCAACAAGCCAGTTCCATTGAAGCAATTGTGAAAACTCTACTGCGTAAGACGTCAATAAAGTCCATAATGCAATCTTACGCAATAGTTCTTTGCACCAAATGATGCGAAAGAGACAAAAGAGGGCTACTGCCCAAAGGGCATCTCCTGTTTCGTTAGGGAGAAAACTAATCCGCCTTGACAGCAACCCGATTGCGATTACAACCGCCAAAGCAATCAAATATCCCCAACGTCTTTGAGTTGTTTTTCTCATGATTTTATCTCAACTATTGAAAGAAACTGAAATTTACAGAACCGTAGTTTCGGTGCTCTACATAATGTGGATGCGAAGAGAAGTCGTAGTTGCGACCATGTTCGAGGACGAAAAGCCCATCAGGATTCAACAGAGGAGTCTCTGTATGGAAAATCAGATCAGGTAGGTCTTTTAAGTTTTCTAAAGCATAGGGAGGATCGGCAAATACGAGATCATAAGTGGCTGCATGTCCTTTTATGAACTTGAATACATCTGCCATGATAGGATGCCAATTAGGGTCTTTCAATTCTCCACATATCCTTTTGATATATTGGTAGTGCTTAAAGTCTTTCTCTACAGACACTACAGGACAGCATCCTCGCGACAGGAGTTCGAGGGAGATACTACCTGTTCCACAAAACAAATCAAGTGCGGAAGGTTGGTCAGAGAAGTCCACATATACATTATGAAGAATGTTGAACAGCCCTTCCTTGGCAAAATCAGTAGTGGGACGTGCCTTGAATGTATGAGGCACGTCCCACCGTTTTCCTTTGTATTTACCTGCTACTACGCGCATGAATCGTTTAGCAGCGTATTATTCCCAGTTACCCGACATCTTGTTCTGAGGGTCTTTCAGGTCACCAATTCGTAACCCATACCATTCACCCTCAAAGTCGTCAGCATTATCCAGGAACAAATCTGCACGGTTCTTGCCACGCTTCTTGAGATCTTGCTTCAATAGACGGATTTTCTTTTCGCTCAAACCGTCAAGATAGTCGTCGAGAGAAGCACGTACTTCACAAACCTTGTCAAACTCGTTAGATTTGAGGTTAAATGCCTCATGTTTACGAAGCTGGAACACAGCTCCAGCCTTACCAATTGGCACATACTTCAATGAGTCAGGACAGGTGATACCCAATTTTTCTGCTGCAGACTGCCATACTGTATCGCTGCGGAACTTGCCAGCATCGATTGCAGCACGCTTTGATTCAAAGCTCTCTGCCAACTCATCGGTCCATACATCCTCGTCAATCTTTACGACTGCCTTACCTTCCTTTACGAAGTCAATCAGTGAGTCGATGGTTCCACAAAACTCGCCATAATGACCTTTTCTGAACTCTTCTTCCGCATCGCGAATCTGCATGAGGCGAGCGATGACTACTTTTTCTCTCTCAGACTTATCCTTGTCAAAAGCGATGTCTGTGTAAATGCTCATGTAACATGCACCTACAAGACCAAAAGCTGCCAAAATTAGCAAGCAAATAATAATTTTCTTCATCATAATTTTTTTGATATAATAATTTTTTGTATATTCGTGGCACAAAAATAATGAATTAAAATGAATTAAGGACAATAAAGAAACATTTTTTTGCAAAATACGATGATATTTGACTACTTTAGGGAGCTAATTTTAAATAATTTCGGTCATAATCCGACTACTCAACAGCAAGAAGTCGTCGAAGCACTCGCTGAATTTATTTTGCGTGAGACCGATTCCGAAGCTTCGGCCGACAAACAGAAATTGTCTGCACGAAATGCTGATGTTTTCATCCTTCGAGGTTATGCGGGAACAGGCAAAACTTCGCTCGTTTCTGCGTTGGTCAAAACGATGGAGCAGTTAGAACGCCATTGTGTGTTGATGGCTCCGACCGGACGAGCAGCAAAGGTCTTTTCGCTCTATTCCGGTCATGAGGCATTCACCATTCACAAACGCATTTATCGCCAAAAATCCATTGAGGACGACACCATATTCTCTATGGGTTATAATATGTTGAAGAACGCACTGTTCATCGTCGATGAAGCATCGATGATTTCCAACGATGCATCCAATTCGATCTATGGAACAGGACGTCTGCTCGATGACCTCATTCAGTTTGTCTATTCCAGCGAGGGATGCCGACTCATTCTGTTGGGCGATACGGCCCAGCTTCCTCCTGTTGGCGATACGAAGAGTCCTGCCCTTCAACCTGAGGTGCTCATGGGGTATGGATTGAGTGTAGCTTGCATGACTCTCTCACAAGTAGTGCGTCAACGCGACCTCTCAGGCATTCTCCAGAATGCTACGCTCCTTCGTGGTCTCATCAGCCAACCGATTCAATCAGCTATGTTCAATCCTCAATGGAAAGCTGATGTTCGAAACGTTCCAGGTAACGAACTGGTTGAGGAAATCTCCAACTGCTACCATCACTATGGTATCGATGACACAATCGTAGTATGTCGCTCCAACAAACGCGCTCATGTGTACAACATGGGTATTCGCAACCAGATACTCGATCGCGAGGAAGAGTTGGCTTCAGGCGACCTTATCATGATTGTGAAGAATAATTATTATTGGAAAGCAGATGCCCTCTTAGTGGAAGAGACGCCTGAAGGACAGAAGGGAACCTCTCTCTCTTTCATCGCGAATGGAGATATCGCCCAAGTGATGCGTGTACGAAATGAACGTGAGCTGTATGGTTTCCGCTTTGCCGACTGCGAATTGCGCTTTCCCGACTACGACAACATGGAACTCACAGCAACCGTTCTGCTCGACACCCTCCATACCGAAGCACCAGCTTTGCCACATGAGATGAGCGAACAACTATGGAATCGGGTGCTTGAGGACTATGCCGACATCCCTTACAAGAAGGAACGGATGAAGAAGATGAAGGAAGACCCCTACTACAATGCCCTACAAATCAAGTATGCTTATGCGGTCACTTGCCATAAAGCTCAAGGAGGACAATGGTCGCAAGTGTTTATCGATCAAGGCTACATCACTCCTGAGATGATAGGGCTCGACTACTATCGATGGCTCTATACTGCATTCACCCGAGCTACTGATAATGTGTATTTGGTAAACTGGCCGAAGAAAGACAGCCAAGATTAGTAGAGTGACCAGCCCACGCTTCCTTTCTAATAATACGCACAAAACGGAAAATGTCAACGGAAAATGGAGAAAAAAGATGCGAATTGGTCTGTTTTTCTTAGTTCTCCAAACACCACACCTTATGCGGAGCTGTTCCTTTCGCCTTGATGGGACATGCTGGATCTGCCTCAAACGCCGCCTGTAAATTGGAGGGGGAAGAGGTTAAGCATCAGCAAAGATGCGCCCATCATCGAGGGTAACCTGTAGTTTGGTGTATTCGCTGTGGAAATCGTTTTCCAGACGATCGAGATAGCGACCACTCTCCCACTTACACATCGGGAGGTCGTGAAGCAGATAGTTGCCACATGTCTCTGGCTCTGTAGCAGGAACCTCTGTCTGGGTGAGAATCCAACGCAGACACTCGATGGTCAGACGCCTCATATCCTGAACGGTGTAAGTTCCTGTCATGATGATATACATACCTGTGAGACAGCCCATCGGACCTACATAAACAACATCATCTTTCGCTTCGGAATTGCGAAACCAAGTAGCCATCAAGTGCTCCAAACTATGCATGGCAGCAGGAGCGACAGCTGGTTCCTTATTGGGTTCGGTAATGCGTAAGTCGAAGGTGGTAAACCCTTTATCTACGCGCGACACATAGATGCCTGGCTTCAAGTGAGTGTGATCAATCGTAAAGCTTTGAATGACTTCCATAAGTTAGAGTTGAGAGTTGAGAGTTGAGAGTTGAAAGTTGAAAGTTTAGTTTAGGAAGAACAAGCTGACTCCAAGGACCGATATAACAGCACCAAGGACAGCTTTCCAGGTGATTTTCTGATGGAACAACCAGTATGAGGGCAGGATAATGATAATAGGAGTAAGCGCCATCAATGTGGAAGCGATACCTGCGCTGGTGTATTGTACAGCCATCAGCGAGAACCCTACTCCGACAAAAGGTCCGAAGATCGTAGTAGCTGTCGCTACAGTCATACCCTTACGGTCATGAAGCGCTTCACGAAGAGGCTTCAACCCCGAACGGAAATAAAGCAGCAAGCTGAAACCTATGAATCCTGCCACACATCTCAGGAAGTTTGCACTGAAAGGGATGAGCCAATCAGGAAGTGTCGAAGTGTCGTAATGATTCATACCTATTTTGCTCAGCACCAACCCGATTCCCTGACAGAGCGCAGCAGCTACAGCAAAAAGTACCCCATTAAGCGGCAATTTTAGCGACACTTTGTGATGTTCACCACGCCCTAAAATCGAAATACAGATTCCGAAAAGGGTGATAAACATAGCCACAATGCTCATGAACGTCATCTGCTGACCAAGCGTAACCCAAGCCATCAAAGCAGCAGCAAGAGGGGCTAACGTCATGAATAGCTGGCCGTATCGCGAACCAATAATGATGTAACACTGAAAAAGGCAAAAGTCGCCTATCACATATCCCACTACACCAGAAAGCAACATCCATCCACATGCTTCGAAAGAGCCAACTGGGGGGAAGGGTGTACCAGCAACAATCCAAAACAACACCAAAGAAAACAAGAGAGCTAACCCCATACGAAGCACATTCAGCGTCAGGTTTCCCAGACGCTTGCTTCCAAATTCACTCAATAGTGCTGTGGCTGTCCAAGAGAAAGCCACACCTATAGAAATCAGTTCTCCGATGTACGACATAGGAAATTACCAATCGTCGTCCGCTAGTAAAGCCCATTACCTGGCGTACCAGGTACAGAAGTACTGAAGCCGCGGTCAGTCAATCCTTCTTCGATTTTTATCTTTGAAGGACGTTTTTTCATCTTGTATTTATGCAGTTTCAGCATCTGCTCAGCATAGCGATAGCCAAGTGTGCGCATACCTTCAGTGCTGAAATGGAACTGGTCGCCTGTGCTCTCGCAATCCTTTGCAGAGATAATGTAGGAGTTAGGCAAAGTCTTAGGAAGGTTAGGAAGAATATCGACATTGAATCGCCAACAAACACCTCCCTGCTCCTGATGTTTCAACTCACCAGCCAGCAAAGGCACATCCTTTGGTTTGAGATTCAAGTCCTTGCAAAGGTCGTTATAAATCTTCTTCACACGCTCTGGCCACTTCTGGTCGTCGGAGTTGGATTCTCCCTGATGGATGAGAATACCCTTAATCACTCCATCCTTCTGAGCGATACGAGCCATATCAACAAGTCGCTTATAGGGATTTCCGTCGTATTGGTTCACGATACCTTTCATCCAGTCACGCTCATTGTCGATATACTCTTTGTAGTCGTCCTTATCCCAGAGTTCCATCTTGGCTCCAGCTACTGAAACATTGATGACTCCAATACGGTACTTATCATCGATGCTTTCAATCATCTTACGACCAAAAAAGTCCACAGGACCCATGTTGTTCCCCTCACGGCAGATAGGAGGAATGGCTGTGTACCACTTACCCATCTCGCGCTGATAGCGAGGCATATTGACTGCAGCAAGGAATTGGAAACGAGGGTCGTTGAAGTCTTTGTCCTGTTCTGCAGGACGTGCACCAGCTTCCATGTTCGACTGCCCGAAGCAGAGGAAGATATGGAAGTTCTTGTCGGGTTTCTGTGCCTGAACCATCATTGGCAGGCAAAGCAAAAGAAGAAATAGGATTCTTTTCATATCTTGTTAATTTTAGGGGACTTGAGGGTTAAGGGTTGAGGGTTGAGGTCTGTAACTTCTTCCCTCTTCCCTCTTACATCTTACATCTTACATCCTAAAGGTTCGCTAATTCTACAACTTTATCAACAGCAGCCTTCATGCCATCAGGATTCTTACCACCTGCAGTTGCGAAGTGAGGCTGTCCACCTCCACCACCTTGCATGAGTTTAGCTGCCTCACGAACAAGTTGACCCGCATTCTTACCGGCCTTCACAAGGTCGTCTGAGAGACCTACAGTGAGAGTTGGTTTGCCTGTAGGAGCACATGCAATAGCTACAAGCAGCTGTTCTGGGAACTGTGTGCGAAGCTGGAACACCATATCTTTCACATTCTGCGGATCGGCAGGAATAACACCACAGATGACTTTCACGCCATTGATGGTCTTTGCCTGTTCAATAAGCGATTTCTTGAACTCCATCGCCTTCTGAGCCTTGAACTCATCAACCTGAGCTTGAAGCTCCTTATTATCCGCAATCGCTTTCTGAATGGTAGTCATGAGGTCTGGAGCATTGTTGAGCAAGCCACGAAGGTCAGCCATAAAGTCCTGAGCCTTATCGAGCATCTCCTCAACTTTCTTACCTGTGATTGCCTCAATACGACGCACGCCTGCAGCAATACTACTTTCCGAAATGATGCGAACCATTCCTAATTGTCCTGTTGCCTGAGCGTGACATCCTCCACAGAACTCAACGCTTGTGCCGAACTTCACCACACGTACCTTATCACCATATTTCTCACCAAAGAGCGCAATAGCACCTAACTTCTTAGCTTCCTCGATGGGTGTATCACGGAATTCTTCCAATGGGATATTGGCACGAATCTTCTCGTTTACAATATGCTCGACCTCACGCAATTGTTCTGGAGTAACCTTTTCGAAGTGAGAGAAGTCAAATCGGAGAGAATCGGCTGTGACGAGCGAACCTTTCTGCTCGACATGAGTACCAAGTACTTCACGCAAAGCCTCATCGAGCAAGTGAGTACAAGTGTGGTTTGCCTCAATAGCACGACGGCGATCGACATCAACGCAAGCCATAAACTCTGCGGTTGCATCTTGTGGCAACTTATCGACGATATGGATTGACTGACCATTCTCCTTCTTCGTATCTACTACATTGATGGTTTCGTTTTCATTGACCAGCACACCTGTGTCGCCTACTTCACCACCCATCTCTGCATAAAATGGAGTTTGATCGAGCACAACCTCGTACACTACCCCTTTCTTTTGCTTCACCTCACGATACTTCAAGATGTGACAGCTGTATTCTGTATAGTCGTAACCCACAAACTGGCTCTCACCTTCATTGAGAATGGTCCAATCGCCCATCTCTACCTGAGCAGCATTACGAGCACGTTCCTTCTGTTTGAGCATCTCTTGATTGAACCCTTCCTCGTCAACTGTCATGTTGTTCTCACGGCAAATCAATTCAGTCAGATCGAGCGGGAATCCGTATGTGTCAAACAGTTTGAATGCCTCCTCTCCTGGAATGACGCTCTTGCCCGCAGCCTTCACTTCATCCATCACATCACTCAGCAACTTGATACCATTAGCAAGGGTACGGAGGAAGGAATCTTCCTCTTCCTTCATCACTTTCATAATCAATTCCTTCTGTGCAGCTATCTCAGGGAAAGCCTCACCCATCTCTGCGATGAGAGTTGGAACCAACTTATAGATGAACGACTCTTTCTGCCCAAGGAACGTGTAACCATAACGAACAGCACGACGAAGAATGCGACGAATGACATATCCCGCTTTTGCATTGCTTGGCAACTGACCATCAGCAATTGAGAAAGCGATTGCACGCAAGTGGTCAGCCACAACACGCATAGCTACATCTGTCTTCTCATCCTCTCCATAACGCTTACCAGCCATATCGCCAATCACCTTGATAATTGGCTGGAACACATCTGTGTCATAGTTGGATGTTTTGCCCTGAAGGGTACGAACCAGACGCTCAAATCCCATTCCTGTATCAATTACCTTTGCAGGAAGTGGTTCGAGACTTCCGTCAGCCTTACGATTGTACTGCATGAACACAAGATTCCATATCTCTATAACCTGTGGATGGTCTTTATTGACAAGTTCACGTCCAGGAAGTTTCGCTTTCTCCTCTGCTGGGCGCGAATCGACATGCAACTCAGAACAAGGTCCACAAGGACCTGTGTCGCCCATTTCCCAGAAGTTATCGTGTTTATTTCCATTGATGATATGGTCCTTAGGAAGGAACTGCTCCCAAATAGCAGCAGCTTCGTTATCTCGTTCCAATCCTTCCTCAGGCGAACCTTCAAACACGGTTGCATAGAGGTCGGCAGGATTGATTTTCAGCACATCAACAATATACTCCCACGCCCACGAGATGGCTTCCTTCTTGAAATAGTCACCAAATGACCAGTTGCCTAACATCTCGAACATGGTATGGTGATAGGTATCATGTCCCACCTCTTCCAAGTCATTATGCTTACCGCTTACGCGCAAACATTTCTGCGAGTCGGCCATGCGACGGCTCTTAGGTTGCACGTTTCCAAGAATGATATCCTTGAACTGGTTCATACCTGCATTCGTAAACATCAGCGTAGGGTCGTCCTTCACAACCATCGGAGCTGAAGGTACGATAAGATGCTCCTTTGACTCAAAAAACTTCTTGTACGATTCACGTATCTCTTTTGCTGTCATATTCCTTTGTTAACTTTTATTTATTATAAATTTGGTGCAAATTTAGCAAATAATTATGAATTATGGATTATGAATTAAGAATTATTATTAAATTTGCAACGAGAAAGAACAGATACCCCCATGAAACTATCCGTCATCGTTCCCGTTTATCAAGTTGCAGATACACTCCATCGATGTGTTGACAGCATTGTATCGCAGACGTTCTCCGACTGGGAATTGATACTTGTTGATGATGGTTCGCCTGACGATTGCGGAAAAATCTGTGATGAGTATGCGGCAAAAGACACCCGCATTAAGGTTATTCACAAAACAAATGGAGGGTTGAGCGATGCTCGCAACGCCGGACTTCAAATTGCACAGGGAGAGTTTGTAACATTCGTTGATAGCGACGACTACATCCGTCAAGACACCTATGAGCATGTGATGGGATATGCAAAGGACGACAACGAAGTGGATATCATTGAATACCCTATCATCGTACATGCTGGGCATCGTAGTCAGACGGTATTACGATTTGATGATGTTGTCTATCCCGATTCTCGCTCATATTGGCTTAACAGCAAGGCATATACCCATTCCTATGCTTGCAATAAAGTGTACAAACGCCACCTTTTCCACAACACAGAATTTCCTAAAGGTTATAAGTTTGAGGATGTCTGGATGTTACCACAACTATTGCACCATGAACCGATTGTCATGACTGTTTCTCGGGGGTTGTATTATTATTGCTGGAACACGGAAGGGATTACAGTCAAGGCATCAGGGAATGACCTTCTTCAACTCCTCAACGCACATATCAAGGCCTCTGAATTGCTGAAGATCCCATTTGAGAGCAATGATGCCCAATCATGGTATTTGCATGTTCTGAACATACAACTCGATGTATGCAAATTGTGTCGCACACATCCTATTATCCCCTCTCGTAAGCTTTCTCTGACTACCGCAGCTACAACTCATGAACGGCTCAAAATCATCATCTTAGACACTCTCGGCCTACGCGCCTTATGTAAACTAAAGCAGCTATTATGAACAGCATAACAATCAGTTTTATCATACCCTACTACAATCTGCCGGTAATGATGCTTAGAGAGTGTCTCGACAGTATTTTATCACTTCCGCTTCAACCTGGTGAATGCGAAATCATCATCGTGGACGATGGTTCCGAATATAGTGTAAAGGCTGAATTGCAAATATATGCTGACAGAATTCAATACATTCGCAAGGAGAACGAGGGGGTGAGTGTGGCACGCAACCTTGGATTACAAATGGCAAAAGGTGAATACATTCAATTCGTTGATGCTGACGACAAATTGATTAATAAGCCTTACATCCATTGCATAGAACTTCTTCGGGAGAAAAATGCAGACATGCTCCTATTTGACTTTTCGACAAGTTTGTCACCTTCTTCGTTTTATACGGACGAAGGTCCCACCAGGGGCGCAACAATCATGAGTAGTCGCAACATTCACGGTTCACCTTGTGGTTACATTTTCCGCAAATCCATCTGCCAAAACTGCCAATTTACACCAGGCGTAAGCTATGGTGAAGATGAAGAATTTACATCTCTTTTGCTGTTGCAAGCAGAGTCAGTACTGATTACCGATGCCAAAGCTTATTACTATCGGCAACATGGTAGCTCCGCTATCCACCAAACCTTTAGGAGCGAAAAACGACTCACAGACACTCAAGGCGTCATATCAAGGCTTCATCACACTGCAAACACACTATCGGGCGAAAAACGCTATGCCCTCCAACGTCGTGTAGCACAACTTACGATGGATTACATCTATAACGTAATCCGACTGACAAAGTCCGGAGAAATCTTAAACCAGAAATTAGACAACTTGCGTAACGAAGGCCTCTTTCCTTTACCCAATGAGGCATACACAACCAAATATACATGGTTTCGCCGTATGACCAATAGCGCTTTGGGACGTCGGTTGCTGCTATTTATCATCCCATTAACGAAGAAAGAACGATGAAGATATTGTTGTTAGGTGAATACAGTAACGTGCATGCCACTCTTGCAGAGGGATTGCGAGCGTTGGGACATGAAGTAACGGTCATCTCCAATGGCGACTTCTGGAAGAACTATCCTCGTGATATCGACGTCTCCAGACCTTCAGGAAAATTCGGCGGGCTTAGATTGATATCAAAACTCTATTGGCTGCTGCCGAAAATGAAGGGATATGATGTAGTTCAACTCATCAATCCTATGTTCTTTGAGATTAAAGCCGAACGCCACTTCTTCTTTTACGACTACATCCGCAAGCACAACAAGAAAGTGTTTCTTGGAGCTTTCGGAATGGATTGGTTTTGGGTTTACTATTGCAGCGTCAAGAAGCCGCTCCGATATAGCGATTTCAACTTTGGCGATAAGGTCCGTACCGACGAGGAAGCCTTGAAAGAGCAAAAAGACTGGATAGGAACTACAAAGGAACGCCTTAATAAACATATAGCAGAGACATGCGACGGCATCATCACAGGTCTTTACGAATACTGGGCTTGCTATCATCGTGCCATTCCACGGAAAACAACATTTATCCCATTTCCTATCCGTTGCCCTCAAAATATCTCCATTTCATCGACAATTCCAACAAAGGTCCATATCTTTATCGGCATCAACAAAAACCGTTCTGTGTATAAAGGGACAGACATCATGCTTCGAGCTGCGCTAGATGTTCAAAGCAAGTATCCCGATAAGATGCAGCTGATCAAAGCAGAATCGGTTCCGTTTGCCCAGTATCAGCAAATGATGGACGGTAGTGATGCCATTCTCGACCAACTCTATGCCTACACTCCTTCGATGAATCCACTACTAGCGATGTCGAAGGGCATTATCTGTATTGGAGGAGGAGAACCAGAGAATTACGAAATAATCAACGAAACAGAACTGCGTCCTATCATCAACGTAGAACCGAGCTACGAGAGTGTCTATAAAGAGGTGGAACATCTGGTGCTCCACCCCGAACTTATTCCTACATTAAAACGCCAAAGTGTTGAGTATGTTCGGAAACATCACGACTACCTAAAGGTAGCCCGTCAGTATCTTTCCTATTGGGAATCATGCGGCAACTAATCCAAGGTCAAATGACCAAGAGACAAAAAAAAGGAGCTAGCTTCACAGCCCGCTCCAGGATATTCCGATTTGATTATTTATCGATTTTCTTAGCCCCAACGGGCGAAATAATGTAGGATAGGGCCTATTTATTTACGATTTGACGATTTACGTTTTATTTACGATTGAATTATTTGACGATTTTAGACAGCCCTGAAAGGGCGAAATAATGTAGGATAGGGCGGAAGCCCTATTTCGTTTAAACACCCACCCATCGCCCTGTAGGGGCGAAATAATATGTCTTTCAGATAGGGTTCCCACCCTATCCTTTGTTCTGTCACCCCTACGGGGTTCTTGAACCTTGAAACTCCTCTGGAGGAGTGTGCATTTTGTGCAAAATATACAACACGTTAATGTGATATATTTACAACATTATTATATACTAATTTTTGTGTATTTCCGTTATTTTCCCCCCATTTCATCGAGAAAGTTACCACATTTCTCCGATTCCAATTTATTTATCGATTCATTGATAAAAGTAGCAATATCACAAGACTGTCAACCTCATCAGGAAATAAGCAAAAAACTGTCAACCAAAATCAGGAAAACATAGTCACGATAGTCATTAGTCATTAGTCATTAAGAGTTTTCGGATTCCTGTTTTATGCTCACTATATAATAATATATA